>Ga0116191_1000076_pt1 | contig 87548 bp, 75 predicted proteins | sample AD_UKC111_MetaG_FD_89897 | JGI IMG/M metagenome (GOLD analysis project Ga0116191, IMG submission 89897) | Active sludge microbial communities of municipal wastewater-treating anaerobic digesters from Hong Kong - AD_UKC111_MetaG | ecosystem: Engineered > Bioreactor > Anaerobic > Digestate... | reverse complement strand
ATCATCCATGGAGGAAGTTCAAATTTGGCAGGAATGCCTCCAAAAATGTATCTGAGGTGGCAGGGTGAAAATAGGACATTTCTATTTTGGTGAAAATAGGACATTTCTATTTTGGCTTTACAATGCCTCATATTTTCTTGACATAAAACAAAAATATTGTGATATTTATTATCCAAAAAGATTGTCAAAGGGAGGTTTTGATGAAACCAAGTCAGCAAGAGGAAGAATACATTGCAAGGATGGAATTTGAAAAAAAGAAAAAGATAGAGACTGAAAAACAGAAAAAAATGGCAGAGGAAGAAAAAAGGCGTTTAAAAGAACTCCACTATATGAAATGCCCGAAATGTGGTATGGAGCTTATTGAGATCGATTATAAAGGTATAAAGATAGATGAGTGTTCAAGCTGCCTTGGAGTATGGCTTGATAAAGGGGAACTGGATGCTGTATCCAAATTAGAAAAATCTGCCATGGATAAGTTATTCAGTATATTCAAGAAAGATTAATAAAACTTAAGGATAATTTCACTGCTTAAAAATATCAAGGGGACAAGTTTCTGTCCCCTTTTTTAGTTTACGGATATCTTAAAAAACATATTGTTTTCATTGACTTTGGTTCAATTAAAATACTATAAAACCCGTATTAACTAAACGAGGTAATGAGATGCGCTTAAAAACTATCCTTCAACTTATATGCATCATATCCCTATTAACATGGATATGCAATATTAGGAGTTATGCCGAAGAGCCACAATTTAAATCAAATTTCAAGTCTACCAATCAAGAAGCCCTTAATAAATGGAATAAAAAAATAGATGAGATTGTAGAACCGGCATTTAAATCAAAACGTGTGATGGGTATGGTAATAGGTATCTGGGATGGAAATAGTGCATCTTATTTTGGATACGGAAAAATAGACCTTAAAGGAGAAGCAGTCCCGGATGAAAAAACAATATTTGAAATAGGCTCTATAACAAAAGTATTTACATCCCTTCTGCTGGCAAAAAGGATAATAGATAACAAGGTGACCCTGAATGACCCTGTAGAGAAACTCTTACCGAAATATTTCAAAATACCTCAAAAACAAGAAAAGCAGATTACCCTATTACATCTGGCAACACACTTTTCTGGATTGCCAAAAGTGCCTTCAAATATGCGGCCAAAACATGTCACCAACCCATATAAAAATTATACAGCCTATAACTTACGGGAATTTCTTACAAGTTATCAACTTCCAAGAGAGCCAGGCGAGAAATGGGAATATAGCAATCTTGGGGTAGGCCTTCTTGGTTTCTCCCTGGGAGCCCAATCAGGAACCACATACAGAAGGCTCATCTTTAAAGAGATAACAGGCCCTATGGAGTTGAAAGACACCCGTTTTCAGTTGAATGAAGAACAATCAACCCGTTTTGCAAAAGGTTTTACCGCAGACCTTGAAAAGGCAGATCATTGGGATTTCGATGTCCTTGCCCCTGCAGGAGGACTCCGTTCAACTGCATCAGATATGCTCAGGTTTGCCACCACCCTTTTAAAGGATAACGGTCAATTCTCCACAGTCATGCAGATGACCACCAAATCCTATGGTAAAACAGAGATACCTGATAATGATATGGGTTTAGGCTGGCTTATAGCAAAAAAACAAGGGCATGAGGTCTTCTGGCATAATGGAGGCACAGGAGGATTTTCCAGCTTTCTTGCCATAAACAAAGAGAAAAACATAGCTGTTATTGTCTTATCCAATACTGCTACCACCCATAGCGGAGTTGTAGATGATATTGGCGGGTCAATATTAAAATGTCTACTGGGTATACCTTATGAAACCCCTAAGTGGCCGATAGAGGCAGATATAAAAGATGATAACATAGATAAATACACAGGTGATTATGAACTCATTTCATCAAAGGATGTTCAGGGCAAACCTGAAGATGCAGATAAGATAGTATTCAATGTAAAAAGAAAGGGAAACAGGCTTGTAATCCATACAGATAAAAAGGTAAAAATCTCCTTATATCCCCAATCAGAGAACGTATTTTTTGCCAAGATAGTGCCTATGACTGTTACGTTTTCAGAAGATACAAAGGAAAAGACTATATTGATGAATATAAGCTCACATGGTGAAGAATCAGCATGGAGGCGCATCTCTCCTGGCAGAGAGATAAAAAGATAAAAAACTCATTCTATTTTTTTGTGTCATATACTGCCTCATCAGGCTTTTCAAATATCCTGTAACAATCATAACACTTCCATTTTTTCTTGACCTCCCCACATGCCTTATCGTCTAATTCTCCTTGGGTCTTGTTCTTTTCTTCCTCAAGGGGAAGTTCTTTGATGCTCAGAGATTTACACGTGGGACACCTTGGGCCTTTCTTCATAATGCCTCCATTTAAAAGATTAATAAAAAATCTCCACGAGCAGGTTTCTTTTCACTTACATCAAAAATCTTCCCTATATTTTTCAAAAACCAAAGTATAAATCCATCATTTTCATAACCATACTTTTTGAAGATCTCTTCTTTTTCTTTCCCATTTATTATAAAAAGTTCATAACAATTTATCCATTATGATGCCCTTAAAAAGCGCCTTTTTTGTCTTTCCATGGTATTAATGTTTTTAAAATTATAACATACCGGGGTTAAAGAGTGAATTTGGTTGCCTTTATTTATCAAAAAAATCAACCTCTTCATTCTGAGTATGTCTCCAGAAATAAAATTCTATCTCTCTTGATTCTGGATATCCCCTGTTTTCCACTTAACCGGTAAGATAATCTTTTATCTCTGTAGTGGATGGTGAAGAGTGGTCAGGAAAAAACAGTTTAAAAGTTATATTGATATAACCTGTCAATGATGTTATCTAATAGATCATATCTTGAGGGGTGAGATATTATGAGTAGCGCCTATGATTATGACCTCATTGTAATAGGTGGCGGCATTGCAGGGATGGTATCTGCTGTCACAGCGAGAGGCATAGGTAAAAAGGTTGCTGTTATAGAAAAATCAAAAATAGGTGGAAATTGCACAAATACCACCTGTATACCCAGTAAGGCACTTATAACACTGGCTCATATAAACCAAGAGATAAAAAAACTGATAGATCATCACATCATAGAAGACACCCATATTAAGCTCAATACCTCAAATATCATGCCACATATTAGGGGAATAATAGAAAGGGCATATGAAAAGGACCGTCCCGAGACATTTAAAGAAATCGGCATAGATTTAATCAGCGGGCAGGCAAATTTTATTGATAATCATCGTGTAGACGTAAATGGTAAAACTATCTCTGCGTTAAAATTTATAATCGCTTCAGGCACAATCCCTTTTATTCCCCCTGTAGAAGGACTAAAGGATATAGATTATCTCACCAACGAAACTCTTTACCAGTTAGATGACCTCCCTGATTCATTGATAATCTTAGGTGGTGGAGTAGATGGCCTCGAATATGCTTATGCCTTTGGATTACTTGGGGTTAAGACAACGGTGGTGGAGATGTCCTCACGTCTTCTCCCTATGGTGGATTTAGAATTGGTAAACCATCTCCTCTCTGCTTCGAAGAATGAAGGTATTAGAATTTTATCCGGGGCAAAGGCTGTCCGCTTTTTCAAAAGAGAGGAAAGGATTGCCCTTCTTATAGAGCATACAAGGGATGGGCGCTCAGAGGAGATAGAAGCAGATAGAGTTATTGTAACTGTGGGTAGAAAGCCTGACTTAGAAGGCTTGAATCTTGAAAAGGCCGGTGTAGAATATAATCCCAGAGGCATTACAGTAGACAGCAAACTAAGAACCACATCCCCTAATATCTATGCCTGCGGTGATATAGCAGGACCATATCAGCTTGCCTCCACTGCAGAGGCACAGGCAATTATTGCTGCCACCAATGCATTCTTACCTGTTAAAAGAGATGTTGACTATAAAAATAATGTATATGTAATCTTCACAAACCCACCCATTGCCTATCTCGGTCTTACTGAAGAACAGGCATATGAAAAATACAGTGACAAATTGAGGATTTATAGATTCGATTATAAAAATATGCGACGTTCCATAATAGATATGAAAGATATGGGTATTGCCAAGGTCATATGTGACAACAAAGGATATATAGTAGGTGCCCACATACTGGGCGAGGCAGGTCCCGAGGCCATCCATGAGATTCAGGTCTTAAAGGCGATGAATATGCCTCTTTACAAACTCAACGAAACCACCCATGCATATCCAACATACAGTCAGGCACTCATTGGGAGGGCTGGACAGCTTGCATTCCTCGATTATATGAAAGACCACCCATTAGTCAAGATAGGGCTGGGCATACTACCGGGTTTTAGTAATAAACTAAATCTTGCCAAAGAAAGGCTGGCAGAATCAGGGCCGTCTGAGCCATCTGTAAAGACCTTAGATTATAAAGATGCCTTTGAAGAATACAACAAGACACATAAAAAAGAAGAGATTAAAATTGAACAGATAGAGCCTTGGGGCTCAAAGATATGTTTTATAAAAACCCAAGAAGGTGAGGATTCTTTAAAGGTGGGTTTAAAAGGCTATCTCCATGGACTTTGTGAAAAGACCCTCTATTTTATATCCATGGATGCCATAAAAAGCTCTAAAAGGATTGAAATTGATCTATCTGAACTTGAAAAAATGGATATGGACGGTGCAGGTATTATCATAAAGTGTATCTTTCTCTTATCTGAAAAGAACCTTACCATGGTGATAACAGGTTTAGATGAAAAACTGACAGGGCTTTTCCATCTTTTAAGAATAGATGAGATAGCCAATTTAGATAAAACCCTGCAAAAACATACACAATCTAATAACATACAGAATCACCCCACTTTAGGCTGGGCAGCTCCGATGGAATCACTCTCTTTAAAGAATATCCCTGACCATGTAATGAATATCAATGTAGATGGAAGGAGACCCACAAGCCCTGCTTTAGGTTATGGCCCTTTATGGGAGAAAAGATATCGCCTCAGGATAGAGAATTGCCCTGCCACACCAAAAGAGATTGTTTCCATATGGCGATCTAATTTTTCACAATTATGGCCAAAAGGAAATACAGCAATCACCTCTGATAACAAGCCCATAGCTCCAGGGGTCCCTGCAGTCCTTAACCTAAGCCTTCCAGGTGGGATGACCCTTGCCACAGGTATATATGTTGTCTATTCAGATGAGACATCCTTTGGTTTTTTGACCGTAGAAGGGCATATGCTTTCAGGCTGGATAACCTTCAGTAGTTTCTATGAAGGCAACTCTGTCATCATCCAAGTCCATCCCCTATTTAGGGCAGCAGATCCAATAATGGAATTGGCCCTCAAATTGGGAGGGGCAAAACAGGAGGACCTTTTCTGGCATAGGACATTGAAAAATTTAGCCCGACATATAGGATGCCATGGAACAATTGAACAAATGAACATAGTTGTGGATAAACGATTGCATTGGGATAAAAAAACAGATATATGGAAGAATGCTGCAATCCGATCTTCAATCTATATGCCTTTATATCTCATGAAAAAGATATTCCATCCAAAGAAACAATAAAAATAAAAACCATGCCATCAAAAAAAACATACGATGCAGTTGTTATTGGCTCAGGACCTAATGGCTTATCTGCTGCCATTACACTCATCCATAGATTCAAATCTGTTGTTATTATAGAAGGAAAATCCACAATTGGTGGAGGTCTCAGGTCTGCACAACTCACCCTTCCCGGGTTTGTCCATGATATATGCTCTACTGTCCATCCCCTCGCCATATCATCACCCTTTTTTGATAAATTACCCCTTGAAAAATATGGAATTGAGTGGATTCAACCAGATATATTGGTAGCCCATCCCTTCTATGATGGCACGTGTCTTTTTTTACACCGTTCTATTGAATACACCTGCGAGGCAATGGGTGAAGATGCTATGGCATATAAAAGGCTGATTTCACCCTTTATTAAAGATTATAAAAGGCTTTTACAGGATATACTCAAACCCATCCACATCCCTGAATACCCTTTTTTGACTTTTAGATTCGGCATAAAGGCCATGAAATCTGCCAGGACTATTGCATATAAATTATTTAAGCATGAAAAGACACAGGCACTTTTTGCTGGTCTTGCAGGCCATGCCATGATACCACTTGAAAAACCCTTTACATCGTCCTTTGGAATTGTATTGGCAGTCCTTGCCCATACAGTAGGCTGGCCTGTTATAAAAGGCGGCTCACAGAAACTCGCTGATACACTTCTAAATTATTTCACTGATAAGGGCGGTGAGGTTTTAGTGAATTATCCTGTTGCCTCCATGAAAGAACTGCCCGAGGCGTCATATTATTTTTTCGATGTAACGCCGAGACAATTATTGAACATAGAAGGCATTAATCTATCGAAAACATACATGGAAAAACTTAAAAAATTTAGATACGGACCCGGTGTCCAAAAGGTTGATTGGGCTATTAAAAAACCCATTCCCTGGCAATCAAAGATGTGCAGAAAGGCAGGCACAATCCACTTGGGAGCATCTTTTGAAGAGATAGAACGCTCCATAAAATATGCCAATAACGGTATTATCCCCCAACTTCCATATGTCATAGTAGCCCAGCCGAGCCTTTTTGACCCAACAAGGGCGCCGGAAGGGAACCATACAGCTTGGGCATACTGTCATGTGCCAAGTAGCATAGAAGAGGATTCGTCAGAACTTGTAGAAGACAGGATAGAACAGTTTGCCCCTGGATTTAAGGATATTATCATGGCAAGGCATTCCATGAGTCCAAAAAAGATGGAGGAATACAATCCCAATTATGTGGGTGGAGATATAAACGGGGGTATCCAGGATCTTGCCCAGCTATTTTCGAGGCCTGTGTTTTCTTTTTTCCCTTATAGGACTTCACATAAAAACATCTTTATATGCTCATCATCTACCCCTCCAGGAGGAGGTGTCCATGGATTGTGCGGTTATTATGCAGCTAAAAAACTTTCTCCTCTATAATAATCTTCTATCTTTTCTCCAAAGGCATTATATATATTGATTGCCCCCTCAGGGATGTTCATGCCTTTCCGACTGATGAGCGGTATCCGCCTCTGGATATGGGCCGAATAAAAACTTTCTGGTGTGCCTGTTGCTCTGAGAAAATACTATGATTTGCCATCTATGACATTCCTCACAGTCCATGCCTCAAAAAGGTCATCAACTATCTCTACATCGATGCCCTTCTGGGGATATTCAACAACACACCTCTCAGGGGGAAAACCCCTTGATCCTACAGCATGGAAATCTACCTCTACCCCTTTTACTTCGAAAAAGACCTCCTTCCATTCAATGCCTTCGTGGTAACCTACCTCAATCCAAACTCCAAGATAAATGATTTTATATGGTTCTTAACTATGTCCTATATACTCTTCCTTATAATGAAGCAATTTTTCTTTGAAATCTTCAGGTATCCTTTTTGGTCTGCCTTTACTGTTTATGCATACCATAGTAGTCTCTATCTTTGTTGTTAATTTCTCATCCCTGAAAACCTTATGTTCAAGGATGAAATAGACATTTTTCACATCCTTAACAGAAGTCTCTACAGTTATAAGGTCACCGTGTTTTACCATGTCGATTAGCTCAAGATGCACAGTCTTTACGATGATATAAGTATCTATTTTTTCCCAGTCGGGGAGAAAGATTCCTATGGATGCAAGAAATTCAAACCATGATTTTTCTGCAAATTTTAAATAATTTGCAAAATATACTACACCACCAGCATCTGTATCCTGATAATAAATGCGGGTCTTATACATGGGTTCATAAATAACATTTTGAGTGATAATAATCAATCAAGACCTTTATAAAATATGGCGGGTTCTAAAAAATTTTTCATATTTATTAAAATCTAATAGGCGCTTTGTTTAACATTGCAAAATAATTATTTCATGGTTTAAAATTGTTTGGATATTTATGGACATCATTGAGGCATTTGAAAGAGACAAGCCAAAACTCATTGAGGCGAAAAGGAATGACCCTGTAATATTTCTTGATGATTACAATAATAAGGTTGATATAGAGATTGCAGGATTTATTGCTTCTCAGTTTGCCTATGGCAGGATAGAAGTATTTATGAGATTTCTTAAAGACCTGTTTGAAAAGATGGGTAAAAATCCACACAAATTCATAAACATAGGTGATTTTTCATGTCTAACTGGCTTATATTACAGGTTTCAAAAGGACAAAGATATCATCATGCTTTTCTATGTGTTGAAGAAGATTATGGATGAATTTGGAGATCTCGGTAATATGTTAAAAAATTTCTATAATGGTGATATGAGAAAAGCCCTATGGTCTGTAAGAACACATATATTTGGCAAAAGACGAGAGCTTACGTTCTTTTTCCCTGAGCCATCTCCTACAAATCCCATGAAGAGATGGAGCCTATTTTTAAGATGGATGGTAAGAAAAGATGAGATAGATAAAGGTATTTGGGATTTTATAGATAAAAAAGACCTTTTGGTTCCCCTTGATGCCAATATCTTTAAAATAGGGAGGTGTCTTGGGTGGACTAAGGAAAAAATTCCCTCTTATAAGGCTGCCCTCCACATCACAGAGGCATTAAAGCGTCTATCGCCTCATGACCCACTAAAATTTGATTTTTTTCTCTGTCATAGGGTAGGCATTGCAGCAGGATGCAAAGGGACAAAGTCAGAGAATTGTAAAGATAAATGCTTAATCTACAGATAGAGGTTTTAAAATGTTTTTTACAAAAATTATTGACATGAGAGAATCATAAATATATGGTTTAAAGAAAAAGCAAGGAGGTCTTACATGCCAATATATATCATGTTTAGCAAATTAACAAATGAAGGGAGAGAAACCATAAAAAGACATCCTGATAGGATAAAAGAGGTAGATGATGAGATAGAGATGATGGGTGCAAAGGTTCTTGCCCAGTATGCCACGCTGGGTATATATGACTTTGTAAATATCCTTGAGGCACCTAATAATGAGACTATAGCAAAGGTATCTATAGAGATAGGCTCAAGGGGAAGCGTTCAACTTATAACACTTCCCGCCATGCCTATATTTGAATTTATAGAAAAGATTAGTTAAGGGTTACCTTAAACCGTCCTCTTTCTTTGCCTCTTCCTTTTTGAGCCCCCCTACCCTTGCGTGGGGTCTTCCACCATCGGTTATTGCAATTGCAAGAACTAACTCATCTGCTTTTGGGGCATCTTCTATGCAAACGGTCATGGAATCGAAATGGGATCTCACAAATGCTGCATCTTTATAGTGGAGAGGGATATCTATTGTGCAACCCATACCTCCTATCTTTTTTGTGGATGGAATGATCGCTTTACCTCCGCCAACAGCGTTTCTAAGAGGGGTACCAAGCTTTGGATGCAGTAATGCTGCAGCATGTTCAAGCTCACCTTTTTCACCAACTATTACTGCCTTTCCGTAACTCTCTACCTCTCTGTCTTTTCCGAGGGCTTCTACAGCCTTTTCAGAAAGTGTTGTTCCAAATTTTTCACTGAATTCTATAAGTGGAGTTAAATCTTCTACATATAAACCTGCGTAAGGATTTTTTATTACACCAAGAACTGCCACCTTTCTTATAGGTCTATCTGCCTTTTTTTCACCATCTGCAAAGATGTCCTCTACAATGGTTACCATCTTCCTAATCTCCATGCAACACCTCCAATTTTATATATTTTTCACCTGTAATGGTTGTTACCATATTGCCCTTTAGATATAAAAAGGCATCAATAATTATGTTGTTTTTCAATAAATTATATGCATATTTTAAACCATTAGATAATGCATTATTGATTTCATATTGATTTAATTCACCTATTTCTATTGTTACATATTCATCAGGTATATCTGTTAATGGGTCTATCTCGGATGCCCTTTTTCTTTTCACCTTCTCTGAATCGATGTTCGTCATATTGCATATAAAAGTGGCAGCAGCATCTGCTACTGCACCTGTTTCAGCAATTACAGTCCCCATTTCTGCAACACCGAGGCTCAGGCTTCTACCACCTATGCCGCTGGTGGCAATACCAAAATCTGAAAGTTCTTTGACGCTAAATACATAAGGGGTATGGATGTTTTTGTTTATATCACCTATTGCTACCTTTACCATCCTATCTGGATTATTTTTGAATATAGACAGGTCTCCACCATTATTTACAATTATAAAGCCATAACCCTGAGACTTTAAAAACTGTTTTATCTCATCTGAAACAGCGCCGGCAACAGAGGCCATAGGGGTTAGTGTCTCCTCATCCACTATCTTTACTGCCTCTATCATCCTTCTCACTACAGATGGCATGTCCTTAAATCTTTTTAACCTGTAAGCCTTTTGCTTCAAGACAATTAGATTTTCACTTATCTCCTTGAGTATCTCTTTGACGAACTCCTCTATCCTTGCCCTGTCAGGCTCACAGGGTTCATTATACTTCTCCACCTTTACCACAAGACTGGCAGGTCCTATCTCAAGAAACATAATAGACAGACCATTCTCCTGCTTTTTAGGCCTATTTCTTCAATACCTCATCCACCGGTCTTATTGCCTCTATATGTCCACCTATTGCCTTGAAGGTATCAAAGGTCATTGTATATTCTACAGGTAGAATAAACGAAGGAGTAGGCGCAAGGTATATGCTTCCATATTTTATCTTTCCACAATCTACAAGAAAATTGATTCCCCCTCCCGGGTATATAAACGGCTTTGCACCGCCTATGGTGATCCTGACTTTACCTTCATGGACGGCCCTTGTGAGCCTTATGGGATTTTTTGTAACCCCTGCACGGGCAGAACCACCTACACCTGCAGCAAAGATTGCACTAACATTTGAAGGCTCACAGGTCTCTCTCAATACCTGGAGAAATTTCAAGGCTTCTGGTGTAAGCTCTTCTTCTTTGAATGAACCTTCTTTTAACCTGTAAAATCCGAATTTTCTACCTGTTGTCTCGGTTATAAGGAGTGTCATAGCCTCAGGACATCTTGTCAAATCTACCTCTTTAATCACATCAAGGGGATTCTCAATGTCTGTGCCTCCCCATCCATTCCCTTTATTGAGAAAATACCTACCTTCTGTGCTTTTTTGACCTTTTATGAATATGCCAGAGCGTTTTTTGTTTAGATACCTTCCTGATGGATGTTCTGAAAAAAGTCCTGTTATATGGCCGTCTAATATGATGATCTCATCGGCAGCGTCAAACATATATGGTGCAAAAAGTCCGGTTGTTGCACTGCCGCACCCTACCCTCATCCGCTCTTCGGATTGACCGTTCACTACAGGTGGTTTTCCTAAGGAAATTTCAATGGTTGCCCCATCTTCTATCTCAAGTTTAACTGTTTTACCATTGAGTATCTCGAATATTGTCTTGGCAGCAAACAGGGCATCCTTTGATGTAAGGATATTCACACCACCAAGGGAAAGCATCTTGGAACCGTATTCCTCGGTGCAGAGATGACCCACATGTCTCTTGCCTTTTCTTTTTACATAAATCCTCTTGCCTTCCTGACCCATATAGAGGTCTGTGTCTACCTTGAGCTTTATGCCACTATAGCTTAGCGGTGCCTCTGTAACCACCGTAACTATATCTATGCCATCCCTGACACCTGTTACAATAAAAGGTGATGGTCTAAAATCAGGATATGTTGTTCCTGAACCTATACCTGTAATAAGGGGTCTATCTATTACCCCACCTTCTGCCTCACCGATGATATCTATCAATTCTTCGTATGTGTGTATCCTTCCCTTTCTTATTATGGCGCCGTTTTCATTAACATATCTCTTGCATGCCCCGTATGCACCTGATGGTATCCTGCACATGACAGGACAAGCATTACACATAGGCGATCCTGATTCATAGGGGGTAAAAACACCCTCAGGACATACCTTCATACAGGTCTTACATTCAATGCAGCCATCGTTTACCTTGACCTTTCTATCTTCTATGGTTATGACCTCTACAGGACATACCTCTTCACAGAGACCACATCCTTTACATTTATCTGTATCTACCTTCATATTTTGGCCCCCGAAAATGGGAAAAAGTTTTTCATTGTTTAACTACAGTTTTTCTTACAGGAGGCGGTGTATTTCTGCTCACCTGGGTTTTGATAACCCCGTCTATGATCACCATGGCTATACCAGGTATATCACCTATTTCTATGGCTGCCTTGGCATCCTTTCCATCTGAACCCATAGGTGCATCTATTATCTGTAGGTCTGCCTCATACCCCTCTTTGATTGTGCCGTGTTTTAGTCCAAATACATTCATGGTATTTCCTGTGGCACAGCACACGGCAAGTTCTGCTGATATGCCACATAAACTGGAAATAAAATTCACCATCCTCCATATACCAAGGGGTATCACCCCTGTGCCTGAAGGAGCATCGTTTCCTATGATAAGCCTGTTGAGCATCTCTTTATTTTTTAAATACCTTGCTATTTCAAAGGCAGATAGAGGATTACCGCAGTGGACTATCTCAATGGCACAATCCGTCTCGTTTATGATTCGCCTTGCCTCGTCTACAGGGACACTTGTTGGACCACCGTTTAAGTGACATGCCACAGTAGGTCTGGCAGTTAATACATCCTCACATGTCACTGTTGAGCTGCCAGGTATGGATGTCCCTCCCACATGCATCAACACCTTCATTCCGTATTTTTTCGACCATTCTACCATTATCTTTGCCTCTGATGCAGTCTTAATACTTCCCAGGCCTATCTCGCCTACGAGCCAAACTCCATCTTCGGCAAGCTCTTTGAAGTCTTCTTCCACAAGACCTTTTTCCAGTATAAGTGCGCCCCCATAGACCTTTACTCCAGCAGGTCTCATTTTTGCAAAGGATTTATGGGCAAGGACAGCCAGCGCCTTTGTCCCTTTTGGGTCTGTAGGCCTACCAGGCAGATGCACCTCTCCTGCCGAGATCATGGCAGTGACCCCACCATGTAGACTACTATCTATAAAGCCGATTTGATTCTGTCTCGGTGTAAAATCACCGAATACAGGGTGGGTATGGGAATCGATAAAACCCGGGCAGATTGTCATACCGTTTGCATCTATCATCTTTTCTGTATCAGGTAGGTCTTCTTTGCTTATGGATCTTATCTTTCCGTCTTCAATGAGGATACTTATTGGACCTTCTATTAAAGGATTAGAGATATCACCAGTAAAAACCATCCCGATATTTTTTATCAACATGCCTCCCATTTTTTACACCTCCCGTATATTAAAGTCTTTTTTTGGAAAACCTCTGGTTGATATTTAATCTGCCTAAGAAGCATTTTTTAATCCAAATCCTTAAGTCTTTCTTTTAACCTCTCTATATGACATGGTAGTTCATAGACCCTTACACCAACTGCATCGTAGATGGCATTAACAATGCTTGCTGCCTGGGGGATGAGGGCCGGTTCTCCCACACCCTTTGCACCGAATGGCCCTGTTGGCTCTTCATCCTCCACAACAAAGACCTCTATCTCAGGCATATCCATAGATGTAGGTATGTAGTAGTTATCAAATGATTCTGTACTGCCCGGTATGTATTCCTCCATCAGGGCAAAACCTATTCCCATGGCTACACCGCCGTATACCTGACCTTTTACGTTCTTCACATTTATTGCCTTACCTACATCATGGGCAGCATAAACCTTTAAAACCTTGGTATAACCTGTAACAGTATCTACCTCCACCTCTGTCATGTGGGTGGCATAGGCATATGTGACATACGGGATACCCTTTGAAGTCGCAGGGTCAAGAGGGGAAGTAGGAGGATCAAAATAGCCTTCAAACACAGGGTATCCCATGCCTTTATACTTATAAACAATGGCTTTCAGGTCCCTATTTTTATAAAAATCCTCTTTTTCAAGGAATCTCCTCATTTCCATGGCTGCGTTATATACAGCCCTCCCTGATATATAGGTCTGTCTGCTTGCCGATGTAGAGCCTGCGTCCTTTGTAAGGTCTGTATCTGCCCTTACCAGTTCCACCATCTTTTCATCTATACCAAGGGCCTCGCAAAGTATCTGGACAAGGATTGTATCAGACCCCTGACCTATCTCGCATACACCAGTAAAAAGCACGACCTTACCGTCTTCGTTGAGTGATAGAACACCATAGGATGGATTTGTAATACCTGTATTACCTATACCATAAAACATAGAACCTAATCCTATACCTCGCCCTGCTATCTTTTTTCTCTTTATCCAGTAGGGCTCTATTGCCTTTAATGTTTCCAGATATCCTACGCTTGCCTCAAGGAGCTGGGATGTGGCAGTCATAGAGCCTTTCTTTAAACCATTTATAAACCTTAACTGTAATGGGTCAATACCTGCCTCAAAGGCCAAAAGGTCTATCTGGGATTCATGGGCAAAGGCAATCTGGGGGACGCCAAAGCCTCTCATGGCGCCGCATACAGGATTATTTGTATAGAACATTCTGCTATCTATATGGACATTGGGCACCTCGTAAGGACCTGTGGCATGGATTGCAGCCCTAAGACACACTGTCTCACCGTATGATATATAAGGGCCTGTATCTCCAATGATATCCACCTTTACGGCCTTTAATCTCCCGTCCTTAGTAGCGCCTGTCTTATACTTGATATAAAGAGGGTGTCTCTTTGTCTGGGCAATAAAACTTTCCTCCCTTGAAAACCTCATAATAACAGGTCTTTTTGTATGATAAACAGATAAGGCTACATACCCCTCTACGGTCATATCCAGCTTTCCTCCAAAACCACCGCCTGTGGTTGCCTGAACGATCCGGATATTATCTTCGGGGATTTTGAGGATACGGGCAATCTCTTTTCTCTTATAATGGACGTTCTGGGTGGATGACACAATAACAATCCTACCCTTTTCGTCCATATAACCAAAACCTGCCTCAAGCTCTAAAAAGGCATGGTCAAGCCATGTGGTCTTATAGTCTTTTTCTATTATTATATCCGATTCCAAGAACCCTTTTTCTATATCTCCCTTTACTACCTTTCTTTGGGATAGAAGATTCCCTGATTCATGGATGAGGGTATCTGATTTCATGGATTGAAAAGGGTCTGTGATATATTCAAGGTCATCATAATCTATGGTTATAAGGCCTTCTGCCTTTTTTGCCGTCTTTTCGTTGTCTGCAATGATGATAAGTATAGGCTCACCTATGTATCTTACCTTATTAGAAGCAAGGACCTGCTGGTCTTTTTTTATAACACCAAAGGTATTCTCGCCAGGAATATCCCTGAAGTTCAGTATTTTTACAACACCAGAAAGAGCATATGCCTTCTGGGTATCCACCTGTTTAATCATTGCATGGGGTCTATTACTCCTTACCACCTTTGCAAAGAGCATCCCCTCCATTTGCAGGTCACCGGCATAAAGAGACTTTCCTGTCACCTTTTCTATGGCATCTATCCTGTTTATAATTCTCTCTATGGGCATAGGTCTAACCTCTCAATAATCTCAAAAGCACACCTTCAAGAACAGGGAGTTTATATCTATAGGACGGCCTCATGCCGCTTTTTTCAACTATACCATTTATGATCATGGATACTGCCTCTTTGATTTCCTTATCGCCTTTATCCTTTCCTTTTAGAAAATCCTCTGCATCTTTGGGTCTAAAAGGCATGGGTGTGCATGAACCTATGGAGATCCTCACATCTTCAAAATTTCCTTCTTTCTCTTTTATTGCCCATGCCACAGACATCCTGGCTATGGCAAGGGCTGCCCTTTTTGCAATCTTTACGTATCCTTCCCTGTAGCCTTCAAAACCTGTGATTTTGATATATGTTAGGATTTCGTTATGGGCAATAGATGTTTTATACGGAGCAGTTATAAAATCACCGAGTTTAACAAGCCTTTCCCCCTCTTTTGATTCAAGGTTACATAAGGCATCGTGGATAAGTAAAGGCGGGATGCTATCAGCAGCAGGGGATGCGTTCACCAGATTGCCACCAATAGTGCCCATATTCCTTATCTGGGGGCTACCTACCATGCCGCATGCCATGGCAAGGCTGCCTGCCTTTTTCTTTATAATATCACTTTTGCTTATAGCTGCATGAGTAGTAAGGGCACCTATAAAAATATTGCCACCATTTTCTTTTATACCCTTTAATTCATCAATACATGAGATATCTACATAATCACCTGGTATTCTGTCTTTTCTCTCCTTTACGAGAAGGTCTGTGCCACCTGCTATAATCAAGGCCCCTTTTTTTCCTGAAAGCACATCTAATATATCTTCCTTATTTACGTTATGGACTTTCGCTGTACTGTTTATTGCTTCTTTATTTCCTTTATCATTATCGGTACTAACTGCTACAGATTGCACTGCCTCCACTATCTGCTGATAGCCTGTGCATCTACATAGATTCCCGCTTATAGCCTCTCTTATCTTTTCTACAGAAGGCTCTTTTTCTTTAATTAAAAGGCTATAGGCAGATAAAAGCATCCCTGGTGTGCAGTATCCACACTGGACAGCACCTGCCTTTATAAATGCCTCCTGCAGGGGATGGAGGTTTCCGGATGCACTCAAAAACTCCACGGTCTTTACATCATGACCTTGGACCTTGGATGTAAGTGTAAGACAAGAATAATGGGGCTCATCATCTATCAAGACCGTGCACGTCCCGCACTCACCTATGCCGCAACCTTCCTTTACGCTCTTTATAGAAAGTCTCTCCCTCAAGGTATAGAGAAGCCTCTCATCCTTTTCTATGTCGCAATCGACCTTTTTTCCGTTTAGAATGAATGTAATCTTCATATATCATCTCCCCATAAGGCTCGGCAGAAAAAGAACAATCTTGGGAAATAAGGTGAGTATGATAGCAACAATAATTATTGCCAATAGATACGGTGCTGAACCTTTAAATATCTCTGTCATGGGGACATCCTTGGCAATGCCTGCCAGGGTATATACATTGAGACCAACAGGGGGTGTGATAAGACCTGCCTCCATCATAAGAACTGCCACAACACCAAACCATATGGGATGGAAATGAAGCGCCACTATCACAGGGAATATAACAGGAAGCGTAAGCACCATCATAGATACTGCATCGAGAAAACACCCAAGGATGAAATAGATGCCTATTATTATGGCAAGTATGAGGTATCTGGATATCTCAAGGCTTGCTATCCAGCTGGAAACTGCCGTAGGTATGGTGGATAGGGCAAGGAAATAACTGAAAACCGTGGCCCCTGCCACAAGAAAGAGGACCATCACAGATATTCTGGTCATTTCAATAAGGGCAGCCACAAGGCCTTTAAAGGTGAGTTTTCTCTTAAGTAAGACTATTATCAATAGTGCAGTTGCACCTATTGCCCCTGCCTCTGTAGGGTTTATAAAACCAAGGTATATCCCACCCATTACAATAAAAAACACCACCACTGTCTCCCATATGCCCTTTAAGGCATAAATCTTCTCTTTGAAGGTCACACTGCCTGGTGTCTGAGGTGCAAGGGAAGGATTTATCTTCACCTGTATGATCACAAGAAATATATAAGCTAAAGACAATACGATACCGGGCACAATACCTGAGATAAGGAGTTTTCCTATGGACTGCTCTGTCAACATGCCGTATACTACAAAGCCAAGGCTTGGAGGTATAAGAAAGCTCAAAGTCCCTCCTGCAGCAATAACGCCTGTTGCAAGCCTTGGATTATAGTTAAACTTTCTCATCTCTGGAAGGGCAATATTCCCCATGGCCGCTGCTGCAGCCACAGAAGAACCACTCACTGCTGCAAAACCTGCACAGGCAGTAATGGTTGCAACACCCAGACCGCCCGGCATCTTTCTGAACCACTTGTCAAAGGTTGTATAGAGTTCTCCTGTGATGCCGGCAGTGGTGGCAAACCCTCCCATGAGTATAAAAAGCGGGATTATGGTATAAGGATAGTTGGAGGCCACTTCATACATGGTCTTGGCAACAACAGGGAGTGCTGCCTCAAGGGATGTAAGCGCCCATATCCCGAGAAAACCTACAAACATCATAAGAAAGGCAATGGGCATTCCCATAATAAGTAGCAATACCACAAGCACACAGCCGAGGATACCTATTGTAATTGGACTAATCATTGGAACCACTCCCAAAAAGGGTTTTTATATCGATTAAAAGGTCTAAAAGAAGCTCAAGCCAAAGCAAAAAACCACCTACAGCAACCAATAACCTAAAGGGTCTCTGGGGAACCCTTAGCATATCAGATACGGTCTTCTCATGTATCCCTTCTACAAAACCCTGCCAGATGACTATGGCTATTATGAACATGGCAAAAAGGGTTGTTATAATGCCTAAAATGGATTTGCCTTTAGAAGAAAGTCTTTTTGTGAGGAAATCAACGCCCACGTGTCCTTTTACCTGCTGGGTGTATGCAGCACCCAGCAGGATTATTATAGACAGCATATATTCAGAAAGCTCTATTGTTCCGGGAAGAGGTTTATCAAAAAGATCCCTCCCTAAAGCATCCACCGTTGTTATGAGCATAAGGGGTAAAGCAAAAAACATGCCAATAAAGCATAAACCCCTTGTTAATTTATTGATAGCCTTTCTAAAGCCCTCCATGGATATTTTTACCTCTATGCTTATACCTTTTTGAATTCCGGCGGGCATGCAACAAGCTGAATGTTTCTCTTTTCGCATTCCTCGTTCATTATGGCAACTGCCTTTCTGGCAGGCAACTTCTTTGCCTCAAGGTCTTTTACCCACGCCCTTGTTACATCCTGGAATCTCTTATACCACTGCTCTGCCTCTGCCTTGGGAAGGTCAATGAGTTTAACGCCAGCAGATGTAATCTGTTTCATCAGTTCATTTTTATAGACTTCCCTTGTAAGTCCACCGGTAGTCCTGAATGGATTAGTGCATAACTGGTCAATAAGTTTTTTCTGATCATCTGGGAGCTTATTCCAGGTATTCATGTTCATGACAACGCCTTCAGAAACACATCCAAATGTAAGGACTGTCCCGTATTTTGCCACCTCATAGAGTTTAAATCCCTGTATTAGGGGTGCACATGTCACAAGCCCATCTACAGTCCCTGTCTCCATAGCCATATATACATCACCCAGGGGCATAAAGACCGGCTCAGCACCAAGAGCCTTTATGTAGTTGGTCTGATGTCCACCAGGTGAACGGAGTTTCATACCCTTTAGATCTGCCATCTTGTAGACAGGTTTCTTTGTCCATATAAAAGACTGGATGCACCCGTTCAGCTCGATTACCTTAACGTTCTTGAATTCATCCTTTAATATCCTGTTATAAACCGCATTGCCTATATCTGCTGCAAGGTCTTTACCGTCAACCCACACTGCAAGGGATAGGACATCTGTTAATGGAAAACGCCCAGGAGTCCATGTGGCAGTAAAATAACCCATATCAGACATACCTTTTGCAACAATGTCGAAATGCTCAGGTCCTTTGCCCAGTGCACCACCGGCATACATGGTATAGTTTATATTGCCCTTACTCCTCTTTTTCAATTCTTCAAGCATAGGTGTCCATACAGTTTTGACCTCTTTGCCTATAGGTGGATGCCATGTGCTGAATTTGATATTTGTAGTCTGTGCATGGAGTATCTTTGCATCAAAAGCACCCATTCCTAATGCAGCACCACCTACAAGAAGAGTCTTTAAAAAATTCCTTCTTGAAAGATCCTCGCATATTTCACACATAAAAACCTCCTTTTTTTATATTACATTAAGCTATAATAACCCCTGATGTCATTAAATTCAATGCACATAAAAATCACACCCATCTTACAGTTACTGTCTTCTGATCAAGGAACAATCTCACCGAATCAAACCTCGATTTTGCTGCACCAAAAAATGACTGCCTCTTAGAACCCAAAGGGAAAAAGGCATAGGGCTGTGGAATACCTGCGTTTATTCCCACATTTCCTACATTGCATTCACGGATAAATTTACGGGCGTTCTTTCCGCTTTCGGTGATAAGACATGCTGAATGTCCATAATCTGTGGTGGTATTAATCCATTCAATGGCCTCTTCAAGAGATTTTGCCCTTATGAGATTTGCCACAGGTCCGAAGGATTCCACTTTTGCGATCTCCATCTGAGGATCCACATCCTCGAAGATGGTTGGTCCAAGGAAATATCCCTTCTCAAAACCAGAAATCTTAATTGTCCTGCCATCAAGAAGTAGTTTTGCACCCTCTTTAAGTCCTCTTTCTATAAATCTTTCCACCTTTTCCTTATTTTGTAGAGTCGTCATAGGTCCCATTTCAGATGATTCATCAAGCCCATACCCTACCTTCATCTTTTTTGTTGCCTTGAGAAATTTCTCTTTTAATTCATCATAAATATCACCTATTACAACTACATTGTCAGAGCCAAGACACCTCTGTCCTGACATACCAAAACAACCTCTTAGTAGATAATTAGCAGCGCTGTCCAAATCACCATCAGGAGCCACAACAATAAAATTCTTGCCATTGCCGTTTATAGAAGACCTTTTGCCTAATTTTCCACATAATTCAAACAACTGTTTACCTACATGGGTAGAACCAATAAAACCAACACCTGCCACTCTTGGATCGGATAAGATTCGATTGTTAAGATGAAAATCTGTGCCTATGTGGACAAGATTTAGAACACCTGGAGGAAAACCTACCTGTTCTGAAACCTTAAACATTGCCTCTGATGCCACTGGACATTGCCAGCTTGGTGCCACAATCACAGTGCAACCGCAAGCCAATGCATAGGGAACAAAGGAAGACCAGGCATGCATAGGGATATTTCCTGGCGTAAGTATAAGAAACACACCCACGGGCTCCCAGGACATATAACAATCTATGCCCGTTGCAAGCTGCTCAACGTATTCGCCCTTATAAAAACTATACATGGCACCGCTTGCACTTTCTATATTCTCAATGCACCTATCTATTGTCCCTCTGGAATCATTGATTGCCCTACCATGGTCCTGAGATAATATCCTTGATAGCTCTTCATGATTATTATCAAAAGCAGCCCTTAACCTGTTTATGTAATCTGCCCTGTCTCTGAAGGGTATATTTCGCCACTTCTTAAAGGCATCAAATGCAGCACCTATTGCCCTATCAACCTCTTCCTCAAGGGCAATGGGTACCTGGGCAATTATCTCACCTGTAGCAGGATTGGTATCTTCAAAAAATTTCTCTGATTTTGACTCAATCCATTCGCCATTTATAAAAAATTTTAGTCTGCCGTAATGTTTATTTACCTCTGGTAATACTGCCATTATATCCTCCTTAAGGGGTATTTTCTGTTAAATATATGATTTTCTTTTTCATGAGACCCCCTCTTGTTAAAAAGTAGGGGGTGTTATGACCCATAGGACAATCACATCTTTATCTCCGCTGTTGCCCCAATTGTGAGGTATCTTAGAAGAAAAATAGAAACTCTCACCTTCTTTTATGGTAAAGATCTTATCATTGAGAATCAAGTCCATCTGACCTTGAATGATATAACCGAATTCCTCACCATCATGGGAATACATGCCATGGGACCCACCACCCTTTTTAATGACAGTGTAGAATGGCTGCATCTTTTTATTTCTCACAGTCTTTACAAGAGATTGAATCTTTGCATCCCATCTATTTAGCTGTATATCCACTCTTTCATGTGTATGGGTAACTATATCTGAATCCTCAAATTCTTTCATAAAGAAGTCTACGATGTTAACCTGCAGGGCATCGGCTATCCTTTTTAGCATAGAAATGGAGGGATCTGTCTTATTCCTTTCAAGCTGTGAAATTAAGGATGGTGTGCATTCTGCCATTGCTGCAAGTTGTTTTATGGTGAGGTTTTTTGAAAGCCTTAATTCTTTTATCTTATTGCCTATATTCATTATGGCAACCTTGGTTAAATATTTGTAAAAATTATTAAATAAAATTTAAATTTTGTCAAGAAAAAAATGTTTTAGCCTCTATTTTTTATCTCGATTATAGTAATCTCCGGTGGCGAGAGAAATCTGATAGGAGGACCCCATGTGCCTGTTCCCCTGCTTGTATAGAGAAACTTATCTTTTGCCAGTGAAACCAATCCTGAAGGATATGTATAAAATATCTTTGTTATATATCTAAAAGGAAATATCTGGCCCCCGTGGGTGTGACCAGAAAGTTGGAGGTCAAAATATTTTAAAGCATTATGATCCACAATGGGTTGATGTTTAAGTAAAATTGTAAATAAATCCCTTGGCAGACCTTTCAATAAATGAGATTCATCTACCTCCACATAATTAAAAGGCTTTCCAGCAGGGTCATCTATACCTGCAATATTTATTGTTCCATCTAATGTAATGGCCTTACCCCTTAGAATAACAAATCCCTCTTTTTCCAATGATTCTAAAGAATCTTTTATGCCTGCATAAAACTCATGATTCCCAAGGACTGCAAATTTTCCAAGCTTTGGTTTTATATCCTTGAACCCATTGCCTTGGTTTTTCTGTTTGTGAAGCTTTCCATCTATCAAATCCCCCGTTGACACCAATAAATCAGGATCCTCTTTTTTTATGATATCCACCACTCTCTTAACCCTATTGTTCTTTACGATAATCCCTATGTGGAGGTCTGATATCTGGACAATCTTGATATTACCTGCGTCCCTCGATAACTTGTCTGTAAATATTACCATTCTTTCTACCTTTATATGGCCTGCTTCATAATAACCATAAGCTATTACTGAAACAGAGATACTAAAGGCAGCAAGAAAAATGATTCTATGGGTATGGACAATAAAAGCAAGATCTTTTTTAAAAATCCATCCACCAAGAGCAATAATGGCTCTGAAAAAATCAAACAAAATATGGAGTGTAAAAAATATAAATAACAATGCCATCCATGTATAACCTACATAGGCCATCATTCTCGCAAGACCCTCATAACCAACTCTTTCAAGGACACGGGTTAAAACAGGTGCTATTATCATTATTATCATAAAAAGTATCACAAAAAGGTAAAATAAAGGTTTAAGGTGTAATGCCCTATAAATCTTTACAAACATATAGATATGCAAGAGGCTATAAATAGAAAAGAAACTGAACATAAACCAAGACATACGAGGCAAAAAATACCAGAAAACAGGTTATTACACAAGAGATAAAAAGATCAACCATCTACTATTGTACTACTTATTCTTTACATCTCACTAAATTATGACCTCTGCTATATTTTGCAATAACCTCAAATTATTATTGTAAAAAAAAAGACTGTTCATTATAATAGAAAATGAACTAAAAAATGACTGAAGGGTAGACTTGTTAGAGAAAAAAATAGATAAATATTTTAAAGGAAACACACAAAGGATATTAATATGAAAGAAATAGAATATAGTGTAATCCTCGATAATATCCCCTTTGGAATCATGTTGCTCAACCATAAGAACGAGATTAGATACATTAATAAAAAATTTATCGAGATGTTCGGTTATGAAAGAGATGAAATACCTGATGGCAGGACATGGTTAAGAAAGGCATATCCTGATCCCGCATATAGACATGAGATCATTGAAAAATGGCTAAAGGATGTTGAAACAGATTCTGAAGAGAAAAACAATGCCTTTATATTATCAGTAACATGCAAGGATACAACAATCAAGACAGTAAATTTTATACCTTTAAAACTGGATAATGGTGATTACATTATAACCTGCGAGGATATAAATGAAGTCTACGGCCAGGCAAATAGACTGTTTTATATCTTGAATATAGATCCTTTGACAGGTTTGCCTAATAGACAATCCTTTGAATCACAAGTTAGACAGCTTATAGAAAAGGCAAAACAGGGCAAGCAGAGGGGATCAAGGAGTGCGCTTATTTTTGCCGACATAGATGATTTTGAGGAGATAAATCACAACTTTGGTTATAATGCCGGCGATGAAGTCTTAATAAGACTTGCTAAGATATTAAAAAATAGTTTGAGGGCTGGTGACACAGCCTTCAGATTTGAAGGCGATAAATTTGTGATAATCTTAAAAAGTATAAGCATGGCAGAGGCAAAACTCGCTGCAGAGCGAATACAGAAGACAATAAATCAATCTGACTTTGTCCTTGATTATACAAAACACAATTTTAATGTATCTATGGGTATCATCCAAATTGACGGCTCAATGGATGCCACCACCCTCATAGCAAATGCCTCACAAACAGTTCAGAGGTCTAAAAAGCTTGGCAGGAACATCATAAGCGTATTTTAAAAGCTGACAAGCGGTCAGGCTTGCAGGCTGCTTTATATTAGATAAGGTGTTTACCAACTTCTGATAGAAGAAAAAAAATATTAGATAGTTACATAAAAATTGTTAAAGGGTGGTAGTGGAAGATCCTCTTTTACAAAATTTTTAATGTTGTTTGTTATAAACATATTTTTTAATTATTTATCTGGGGCTTATACAACAGCTATCTTCAGAATACCTGAGACTCTATTTCATGGCTTACGCCAAAATCATCAGGGGGATAGCGCCTTACAGCAGAACTCATAAAAGACATCCATATGGGTAGACATAATCTTGCACCGCTTTCCCCTTTGCCGAGGGATGTCCTTGTATCAAATCCAACCCAAACACCTGTCACAATGTGGGGCGAATAACCAATAAATAATGCATCGTAATAATTACTGGTTGTCCCTGTTTTTCCAGCCACCGGATACCCTATTTTTGAAGCACCTTTGGCTGTTCCATATTCCACAGGACCTTTAAGGAGGATATTCATCTTATAGGCTATATCTGCTTCTATAACCCTATTCTTTTCTATGTTATTCTCCTCAAGGACATTGCCTTCATGGTCTTCTATCTTTTTAATAAAGATTGGCTTTATCCTGTATCCTCCGTTGGCAAAGGCTGAAAATCCTTTTACCAGGTCAAGAAGGGTTAGATTTGATGAACCAAGGGCTATAGATAGATTATCAGGTATTTCAGTATCTATGCCCAAATCTTTTAAGGTTTCTTTTACTGCACTTATCCCAATAGATTCAAGTAACTGAACTGTGGCAGCATTCTTTGAATAAGCCACTGCATCTTTTACGGTTATATGGCCATCATATTTTCCATCATAATTCCTTGGTGTCCAGGATTTTCCACCACCTGCAGGATATGATTTTGGTTCATCTGGAATTACTGTATCTAAATCATAACCCTTTTTGAGTGCCGTAAAGTATATAAAAGGCTTAAATGCACTCCCTGACTGAAGTTTTGCAAAAACTGCCCTATTATAAGGACTTTTCTCAAAATCCCTTCCACCGATCATGGCAAGGACATATCCTGTATCTGCCTCTAAGGATATCAAAGCACCTTCAACATTCAATGTCTTTACTGGATTAAACTGGTGAACATTTCTTTTATCCTTTCCTGTATAGACCCCCTTAACAACATCACCTGGAGAAAAAGGAAATGTGTCCATAGCAAGAACACCCTTTTCCTTTCCTATATAAACACTGTATCCTTCCTTGATCCTCTCTGATATGAGGAGATTATAAGTTTTATCTTTAACAAGTTTAATGAGCTTGAGATTTTTATCGTAGTTTTTTATGAATCCATCCCATTTTCTCTTTTCAAGACTATAAATAACCGAATAGTCACCTTTTCTTTGCTCATAGACACCAAGCCCTCTCTTAATGGAATCATCTGCCAGTTTTTGTAAAGTAGGGTTTACTGTGGCATATATCTTAAGTCCTTTTCTTGAAAAGATCCCCTTGCCATATTTTCCCTCTACATACTGATAGATAAAATCTTTAAAATAGTCATTCGTAAAGACACCGTTATCTTCTTTTATTGATATATGGGCGCTTAACATCTCGTCTCTTTTTTTGGCATCTATAAAACCTTTTTCGTACATCTGTTTAACCACATATTCAAATCTCATCCTTGCATTTGCCGGGTATCTTTTTGGTGTATATCTTGACGGTGCTTGAACAAGCCCTGCAAGCATGGCAGCCTCTGGCCTTGTTATATCCTGTATATGCTTTCCAAAATAGACCTGTGCTGCTGCCTCAACACCATAGACACCATGCCCCATATAGACATTATTAAGATAGAGATTTAATATCTCTTTTTTTGTGAGATAATGCTCAAGTTTATAGCCAAGGATTGCCTCTCTTATTTTTCTTGATATGCTTCTCTCCGGCCCTAAAATGAGGGTCTTGATTACCTGTTGCGTTATGGTGCTGCCACCTTGCACTACCCTTCCATGCATTACATTTTTTATAAATGCCCTTGCAATACCCATAAAATCCACTGCACCGTGCTTAAAAAAATCTGCATCTTCTGCAGCAACAAAAGCATCCCTCACATGCTTAGGTATCTTATTATAAGAGACAAATATCCTGTTATCAGGGACAATGAGATATGCAATCTCGCCATTACTGCCATATATAGTTGATATAGGATTATTTTTAAGGTCTTTGAGAACCTTAACAGATGGTATGTCGTGGAATATATATATGGCATATCCCACAGCAAAAAATACTATCGATAGTATAAGAAGTGTTACAAGATAGAAAAAAAAGCCTCCTTTTTTCAATAAACAACCTCTCCTTTTCTGACATCGTATACACCGGAAACAGTTATCCTTAGTTCAACAATTGAAGTAAATGTAAGAAATCCAAGCGTCCATATGGGGTCATCCAACATACTACCTCTTTCTTTTATGGTGTCATTTATAGCCAAAAGACTGGATGCCAACTCATCTATGGCTAAGTTAGACATAATAGCACCATGAGGCAATGAAAGCAAATCAATTACTTCACCATCATTCACCAGCACTATTCCACCACCCATATCAAGCACCTTATTGGCAGCTATCGCCATATCCTGGTCATTAAAGCCCACAACAAGAAGCCCATGCGTTTCATGGGCAACAGTAGTGGCTATGCCCCCTAAATCTGCACCTATACCCCTAACAAATCCTTTACCCCATTTTTTTTTCTCTCTCCTTGTATAACATACCTTCATAATATCTTTTTCTTTATCAGTTAAAACAAAACCATTGTCTATTACAGGCGCTACATCAACCCTTCTTGTAACTGTTCTATCAACAATATCTATTACAGGGATTTTAGTTTCACCATTCCATTTTACAGAAAATTCCTCTTTCCCTATTTGGTTAAACATGTAAGGATTATAGCTTGTCCCTATTAAAGGGAAATTCGAAGGCTCTCGTTTTAAAACACCCTTTTCAGAAACCAACCTACCTCTTTCTATAACAGTAACAGGTGTTGGATTTTTTATATCCTCTAATAGAAGGATATCCGCAATTCTTCCGGGTGTTATACTCCCTAAATCATAATCAAGCCTGAAATATCTGGCAGGATTAAGCGTTGCCATTCTTATTGCCCGAACAGGCTCTATACCATATTGTATGGCTTCTTTTATGACAAAATCCATATAGCCTTTGGATACAAGGTCACCGGCAAATATACCATCGGTGACAAGCATAACTGTGTCAATGGGCATATCTTTTATGACAGGACATAATCGTTCAAAGTCGCTTCTAATAGAGCTATGCCTAATCATAGTATAGAGTCCGAGCCTGACTCTATTTATGAGATCCTTCTCCCTTATGGATTCATGACATGATGTTATACCTGCAGCAACAAGGACATTGAGCCTTTCAAAAGACGCACCAAGGGTATGTCCTTCTATGTTTTTTCCCAGTGACCTTGCAATAAGCATCTTCTCGAGAATACTGTCTTCATTCTGTAAAATTCTTATATATGGTGAAAGCTCGCTTATAGATACGCACTCTTTGTATATGGAAAAGAGCCGCCATATATCATATAAAGAGTAAAATTCACCACCTTCTATGTGAGGATATGGAGGATAAGCAGCAGGGACACCCCAGATATATTTCAAAGAAAAATCCTCTCCCCTTTTTAAAACCTCTTCAAAACCACCTATACCTATTGCATTTATCATATCATGGGCATCGGAAAAGATGGTGGTTGTTCCGGTAGTTATAACAAAATCACCAAAACTGGCAGGGTTATAAAAAAGGTCGGCATGCCCATGGGCATCAAAATAACCAGGTACAGCTATATAACCATCTCCTTCAATTACTATAGTATTATCATCTATTCTTGCCTCTTTTTCTCCCACAAAGGCTATCCATTTTTTGTATATCCAGATGTTGCCTTTGAAAAGTCTGCAGGTAAAGATATCAAGTATATGAACATCTTTGATAACCAACGTTGGTGGTTCTTCACTGCTTGAAACACATATAATACCCTTAATATCACTTAGCGTTTTATTGAACATATCCTCACCTTTTAAGGATTTATTTTACAAGAAAAACAAAGAACTCAAGGTTAAGACACAATGTCTTTATTTTATGTTTTTTGCCACTTCATTAAGGGCATCTAATAAAACTTCCGAATCTATACCTTGAATTAATGCCCCTTGCTCTATATTTTCAAAAAGGGCTGCCCTGCATCCGGCACAACCAAGACCATAATGTTCAAATACCTTCTGTGTCTCAGGGTATCTTTTCACAATATCCGCTATAGACATATTTTTTTCAATCATTCGTTAACCCTTCTTTTAATCAAAATACCTCTGCTGAGAAAATATAGATATGTGTATCTTTTTCTTTGTAAGCATCTTTGTGCAGACCTGCTTTATAGCATGTATGCTCAAGAAAAGTCTTTCTGTCCCAGCCATATTCTGTGGCTACCTGGGGTAAAAGAAGTCCGGAATAAAAACCTTTTTCTATAAAGATACCATGGACGCCTACCTGTATCTCTTCTATATTCTCTATCTTTTTCAACGGTGACAGAACTGATATCTCTATCTCTAAATCTTTAAATTCTTCTTTTGAGATGGCATCAAATCTGGGATCATGAAATGCCGCCTGCACTGCCATCTGTTCAACTGTCTCGTGTAAAGGTAAATAACCCTTTAAGTATCCTATACAACCTCTTAACTCACCTTTTTTCTTTATTGTTACGAATGCACCTTGATGTTGTTTAAGGGTTTCAGGGATATCCTGTTTTTCAAATTTCTTTTTAAAAAGCCTTGCCTTTATTGTATCCCTTGCTAATTTCTTTAAAAAATCCTTTTCTTTTTCTGTTAAAGCCAATTACCTGTCCTTCTTATAAACCTTTATAAAACACGCTGGATACATAGCCTACTACCGCACTTTTATCTCCTGATACATCCCCTGAGTTTGCATATTTCAAAACCTTCGAACTATCAGCGCCCATCATCTTTGACAACATCATGGTGACTATCATTGGCCCTGCACCGCATGCCTCATATCTGCCATTTCTAAGGTCTCTTATTAACCCATTTATATTAAAATTATCTATATGCTCCACTACAACACCATCTAATTCTAAAGCCTTTTTATATGAATAATAATGAGAGAGATCTGTGCTCCCTACAATAAGAAATCTTTTTGGACTATCTTTTATGGTATCATAGACAATTGAAGATAAAGCCTCACATATATCAATGTCACTACCAGCCATTATTATGGGAACCAATTTAAATCTGCCTAAAACAAACTGCAAAAATGGCAACTGAACCTCCAGGGAATGTTCACTTTTATGAGGCTCAAGGTTATTTGATATGATTTTGTCTTTTTTTAAGATAGCGCCTGCTGTTTCTTCATCTATATCTACTATGCCGAGGGGTGTTCTGTAACCACCTTTATCCATAACCGATGCACCTTCCATATAATACCTGTGGCTCGGTGCAAGAATTATCACTGTATCATAAACTCCATTAGATATGGACTTATAGCCATAGGCAGCCACAGGACCGGAATACATGTATCCTGCATGGGGGGAGATAATTCCCTTTATATCACCTTTTATAGGCACAACATCTGCCTGTTTTATATATTCTTCAATATCCCTATTCAAGATTAAAGGGTTGCGCGGATAAAAAGACCCGCTAACTGATGGTTCTCTAATGACTTTCATGTTATATACCATTTAAATTAAAATTTTCATCAATATTATAAACCAATCAAAGAAAAAATTAAATATTATCCCTTTTTAGCAGCCTCAACATATTTAATCATCAAATCATAGAGAATATTGGTTATGAGCCTGTCCTCTTCCTCTGTGAGATTGCCCTTTGTTTTCTCTTTCAACATCTCTAAAACATCTATGGAATGTTTTGCCAGTGTAAGATCTACCTTTTTTTCATTATAGATAGGGTCAGGCAATTCACCGAGGTTCACAAGGACTGACGTTGATAGAGAAAGAATAAATGTAGAAAAATTTAATGTTTCATCCATAAAATCCCCCTAAAATAAAGCATCAAGTTTTACAGGCAGATAGAATATACTTTCCTTTCTTTTTACCTGATATAAAATATAATTCCTTTTCAGGCCTTCCATCATGTAGGCGTCGAAATCTTCTTTATTGGAGATAAGCAAATTATTTATCTTTACTATAATATCGCCATCCTTTAACCCGCTTCTATCTGCAAGGCCGTTTTTATACACCTTGGTCACCACTACACCATCTTTCTGTTTTATCTTGTATTTTAGTCTTGGATAACCCTTTATATCTGATACCCTAATATCAAACAAACCTTCATCAAGTGGGGAAGGCCTGTATTTAATTATATCCTTTAAATCTATATCTATAATAAATGATTTTTCACCTCTTACCATTTTTAGCTGCACCTTATCCTGTCTTGATAATGTCCTGAGGGTTTTATAGAGTTTAATTCCCTCTTTTATCTTTTTTCTATTTATCTCAACTATCCTGTCTCCTGCCTTCACACCGTATCTATCTGCTGGGCTATTGGGTATTATCTTATTCACGTAGAAAAAGGATTCCTTTTCATTTTTTCTCTTTTCTATAAAAAGTCCAAAGATTGGCCTTTTGTAACCCACATCAAGAAACTCTGAAAGCATATCCATTACATCTTCTATGGGGATGGCAAAACCTATGCCTTTTCCCTCGCTGTAGATGGCTGTCACAATACCTATTGGATGACCATTTATGTCCAATAATGCACCGCCACTATTCCCAGGATTGATGGCTGCATCGGTCTGTATAAGATTTACATAAACCCTATTGTCAATCCTTAGATTTCTTCCTAAGGCACTCACAACACCTACACTAACAGAGTTGGAAAGACCATATGGATTACCGATAACTATTGCCCTCTCTCCTACCCTGACAGGCTTTCTTCTCCCAGGCTTAAGATATGGAAGGCTCTCTGAAGATGTGATTTTTAAAAGTGCGATATCGTATTCAGGGTCACTGCCCAGCACATAGGCATCATATTCCTTGCCATTTAGAAACTTTACTGTAATATTTATTGCCCTTGATATGAGATGTTCATTGGTAACTATTATACCATTAGGGTTTATAACAACACCAGAACCATAACCTTCGCTGACTTCCATCTCTTGATCAGCATTTATAAATTTTTTTGCAAGAGGGATTTTTTCATCTTCAGAATCTGATTTTAAAAGCTCTTCTGTTCTTATGTTTACTATAGCCATGCCGGATGACTCTATTACATCTGCAATCCTGTCCTCTTTTTCAATGGCATAGGATAAATGGTTTAATAGAAAAATAAAACTACAGAGAAAAACAAAAAAAACTGATTCAGGAAATTTATAAAACCTTGAAGAAAACATGGAATTCACATTAAAAAATCTCTCTGCCTCTCTTCCTCTTTTTAAGCACTCTTTTAACAGAATCTAAGATGGCATCCGCTATCTCTTCTTTGCTTTTCTCTGGTATATATCTTGCATAACCGGTCTTATCTATTATTGTCACCTCATTTTTATCAGAGCCAAAGCCTATGCCTGGCTTAGAGACATCATTGGCAATTATTAGATCGAGATTTTTCCTTTTTAGTTTGTCATAGGCATGGTCTATAAGCTTCTCTGTCTCTGCAGCAAACCCTACAAGTATACGTTCTTCTTTTATTCTGCCCAGTTCAGCGATAATGTCAGGATTTTTTTCAAGTTCTAATATGACAATATCCTGGTCATCCTGTTTTTTTATCTTCTGACAATTTTCTGTTCTGCACTTGAAGTCAGCAACAGCCGCTGTCTTGATAATTACAGAGCATTCCTTATAATATTTAAGGACTTCATTACGCATATCATTGGCTGTTATCACCTCGATTATTCTTATATCGCTTCTTGGTGGTTCAAGATAAGTCTTGCCTGTTATGAGTATAACCTCTGCCCCTCTCCTTCTGGCAATTTTAGCAATGGCATACCCCATCTTTCCTGATGATCTGTTGGTTATACACCTTACAGGGTCAATAAATTCCATAGTAGGACCCGCTGTCACCAGTATTGTTTCTCCTTTTAAATCCTTCTTTGTGAATATATCCTCCATCTTTTCGAGGATTTCCGATATAGTTGGGAGTCTGCCCTTTCCGCTGGTCCCACATGCAAGGTCTCCTGTTCCAGGTTCCATAATCTCAAAACCATTTTCTTTTAATCTTTCAATATTGCTCTGAACTGCCTTGCTTTCCCACATCTTTGTATTCATGGAAGGCACAAAGAGTATAGGCACCGTAGTTGCCATAACCATGGTAGTAAGAAAATCATCTGCTATACCATTGGCAATCTTTCCTATTATATTTGCCGTAGCAGGGACAATGACCATCTGGTCTGCTATATCAGACAAAGCAATATGCCCTATCTTTGAACCATAGAAAAGTTCAAACATCTGATGAACTACAGGATTACCTGAGATAGTCTGAAATGTTAAAGGCGTTACAAACTCCATAGCGTTTTTTGTCATTACCACATGGACATTAGCGCCCCTTTTAGATAACTCTCTCACCAGTTCTGCGGTCTTAAATGCCGCTATTCCTCCTGTAATTCCTACTATTATTTCTTTGCCATTTAATTTAGAGAATTCTTTTTCCATATTAAATATTTAACCCCATTCTTCTTATAAATCTTGTAAACAAATTAGCCTTTGGGATATGAACAGGAGATACAATATCTATCCTTGCAATAATATCATCACCAAATTTAACAATTACTTCACCGAGTTTTTGGCCTTCTCTGACTTCACCTTTTACCTTCTCCTGAACATTAATCTCTTTTTTTATAGAATCCTTTTTATCATAAGGCACAGGGTATGAAAAACTTGAATTTACCACACCCTTTATCTTTCTATATTTACCATCTATAAGGAAGATATCCTTATCTATTACCTCACCCTTCTTTACAACATTTATAACCTTATACTGTGAAAAAGCCTTTTTGAACTTCTCAATGGCAACTTCATCCCTTATCTTTGCCGAAGGACTTCCCAGAACCACAACTATAAATCTAAGTTCCCCTTTCTTTCCTGTGGCAACTACATTAAAGCCTGTTTCTCTGTAATATCCTGTCTTTAATCCATCAACAACTCCGGGCATTTTTGTAAGTAGTTTATTATGGTTATTCATTATAAACTTTCCATCTCTGAAACCTTCTGTGGCAATGGATGTCCATTCAAGTATCTTGGGATATTTAAGTAATTCCCTTGCCAGGATAGCCAGGTCATGGCATGAACTCAAATCCTCTTTATCACCTTTTGAGGGTGGAAGGCCATGGACTGAATTAAATTCAGTGTCATTCATACCCAATGCCTTTGCCTTTTCATTCATAAGTCTTACAAATGCATCTTTACTTCCAGCAACAAATTCTGCAACTGCATAGGCTGCATCATTACCTGAGGCAACAAGGACTGCCTTCATAATTTCCTCTAATGTGAAGGTCTCTCCCTCTTTAAGGTAGACTTGGCTGCCTCCTATCTTTGATGCCTCTTTTGATGTAACTATTTTATCAGTCAGGTTTATTTCCTTTCTATTAAGTTTATCAATTACTACATAAGCGAGCATTAATTTTGTTACGCTTGCCGGAGGTCTTCTTTCATGGATATTTTCACCCTCCAGCATCTTTCCGGTTACTGCCTCTGTGACTATAAATGCCTTATATGGTGCTACCTTTTCCTGAGTAGGGGCTTTCTGGGTCTTTTTATGAGCAATCTTATGAACTGTTGGCCTTGCATATGCAAAGGTTGCCCAGAACATCAGAATAAGCATTATAACAATAAATCTTCGCATCCTTTTAGCTCCTTATCCTGTCATGATTCAACATCCAATTATCTTAACCCTATTTCATCTTGTCAGTAAAAACCTTTATTAGATCTATAGGTATTGGAAACACGATGGTTGAATTCTTTTCAGTAGATATCTCTATTAATGTCTGAAGATAACGGAGTTGCAAAGCCATAGGATTCTGGGAGAGTATCTCTGATGCCTCTGCAAGCTTTGTTGCTGCCTGATATTCTCCTTCGGCACCGATAACCTTTGCCCTTCTTTCCCTCTCTGCCTCTGCCTGCCTTGCAAGGGCACGCTGCATCTCCTGAGGTAGATCTACATTCTTGACCTCTACATTCGCTACCTTAATACCCCATGGCTCTGTATGGGCGTCCAGAATGTCTTGAAGCCTGTCATTTATCTTTTCTCTATGGGATAAAAGCTCATCGAGTTCTGCCTGACCCAAAACGCTTCTTAAAGTAGTCTGGGCAAGCTGACTTGTTGCATATAGATAATTCTCTATCTCTACAATAGCCTTTAAGGCTTCTACTACCCTGAAATAGACAACAGCATTGACCTTTATGGATACATTATCCTTTGTTATTACATCCTGTGGTGGCACATCAAGGACTACAGTCCTCAAGCTCACCTTAACCATCCTGTCTATGATAGGTATGAGGATGATAAGTCCAGGCCCTTTTGGACTGCCGAGAACCCTGCCAAGCCTGAATACAACACCTCTTTCATATTCATTGAGGATCTTTATGGCGCTTGCAAGAAAAAACACAATGATTATAATCACAAATAAAATTGGTATCATATTAACCTCCCTTTTTTACAATTTTCTCTTCACAATGAGTAAAAGACCTTCTACCTTCTCCACAATGACCTTTTCACCCTGTTTTATATGTTCATTGCTTTTGGCATTCCACAATTCACCATGGAGAAATACCTTACCTTTACCGTTTATATTAGTCTTTGCTTCTCCTTCCTCCCCAACAAGACCTTCTGTTCCTGTCTTTACCTTTGTTAGCTGTGCCTTTATGGCATATGATAGCACACCAAAGAAAAATATACCAGACAGTATAACCACAGTAAGTATACTTTTCCATGATATAGAGAAAATACTATATGGAAGGTCTACAAGCATAATAGAACCTATCACAAGGGATATGATGCCTGCAAGCCCTAATACACCGTGGCTCACAATCTTTAATTCAAGTATAAAGAATACTATGCCGAGCAAAATGAGAAATATCCCTGCATAGCTTATCGGTATAGTTGAAAAGGCATACAATGCAAGGATAATGGATATACCTCCTATAACCCCTGGAAATATGGCTCCAGGGCTGTAGATTTCAAAGAGAATTCCATAAAGACCTATCATCATTAATATATAAGCTACATTGGGATCGCTTATATAGGATAAAAATCTATATTTGAAAGGCATTTCTATTATGTTTTTTTTCTTGCCTTTGAGGTTTAAGGTTACCTTGCCCTTTTTTGTTTCCACAACCCTTCCCTCTATGCCTTCTATCAATCTTTCCATATCCTCTGCTACAATATCTATCACATTTTTATCAAGGGCATCCTTGGCAGTGATGGATGCGCTCTCTTTTACTGCCTTGGCTGCCCATTCGGCATTTCTACCTCTTTTCATGGCAATGCTTCTTGCATAAGCCTCTGCATCCTTTACAACCTTTGACATCATCACCTTGTCTTCTTTATCCTTACCAATAGAAACAGGGTGTGCTGCGCCCACATTTGTTCCCGGTGCCATGGCAGCTATATGTGCAGAAAGCAATATGATACTCCCTGCAGAAGCAGCCCTTGCGCCAGAAGGTGATACATAGACTATAACAGGGATATTAGAATCCATAATAGCCTTTACTATCTCTCGCATGGATGTATCAAGACCCCCTGGGGTATCAAGGAATATTATAAGTGATGCTGCATCGTCCTTTTCGCTTCTACTGATGGATTCCATTATAAAACCTGCCACAGGGGGGTTTATAGCACCGCTTATGGTGATTGCATTTATGCCTTTTTGAGTATTATTATTTTTGATTATCTTTTTTTCTGCTGCAAATAGATGGATTGAGAAAATCAAAAACAAGATTATATAAAAAGCTCTAAAAAAAATCTTTAAAGAATATTTCTTCATTTGCCAAAAAACTTATCCCTTAATCTCATCTCTACAATGGGTGGCACAAGATCCTTTACAGAGCCTCCAAAACTTGCCACCTCCTTTATGGTTCTTGAGCTTATAAAAAAATAGTCCTTACTGGTCATCATAAATATTGTGTCCATATCCTGATTAAGGTTTCTGTTCATAGATGCCATCTGAAATTCATATTCAAAATCACTCATTGCCCTCAATCCCCTTATCACAAACCTGGCGTTCACTTTCTTTACATAGTCAACAAGTAGCCCTTCAAAGCTATCTACTATTACATTCTTGTTTCCATTGACAGATTCCATTATCATTTCTTTGCGCTCATCTACAGAAAAAAGTGCCCTCTTCTCAATATTATAGGCAACGGCAACTATAACAATATCAACAAGTTCAAGTCCCCTCATTAGTATATCAAGGTGACCATTAGTAATTGGGTCAAACGAACCAGGATAAACAGCAACAGTTTGTCTCATTGATTTATCTCTCCTTGAATAATTTTAATTTTAGAGAACAGATTGCTCTTAATTATCTCAATAATAGTATCACCGTATCTTTTTTGTTTTAAAATACGCCATGCCCCTGAAATGTTATTATCTAACATCTCTCTCTTAGAAGACTCAACAATAAAAATACTTTCATTATCATAAATGGTATTTTTTTCCAGAAGCTTCATGGTGTCCATTATAAAACCCTTTTCATAAGGAGGATCCATAAATATAATATCAAAGATATCACCTGTGTTATAGAGGAAAGGTATTGCATGGAATACATCCATGTTTATGATTTTGCATATTTCATTCACACGGAGGTAAGAGGCATTTTCTTCTAATTTTCTCGCCATTTTATGATCTATTTCCACCATGGCTGCCATAGATGCACCCCTGCTCAAAGATTCAAAAGCCAGTATCCCGGAGCCGGAAAAGAGGTCGATCACTTTTTTATTCTTAATATCTCCTAACATATTAAATACAGATTCCCTGACCTTTGATGATGTGTGCCTTGCATCTATATCATCGTCAGCTACAACAAATCTGCCTTTCATTGAACCGCCTGTTATCCTTATCCTTCTCATGTGTGGGCAAACAGTAAATCCCCTGTCCTTTTGATCCTTTCTATACCTTTTATCTCATCTGCTTCAAGATTCAATATCACCATATTTATATCTCTATATCGCTTTTGCAATATATCTATATAATATTCCTGCATATTCTTTCTTTTTTTATGAAATTCACAATCTGCCTCTCTTACCACATGATTTATGATTATGTTTTCTACATACAGGTCATTCTGGCTAAACTCCTCTATTATCCTGTCAGTAAGTCTTACCCCGAGTGCTTCAGGTATGGTGATTATAATAAATTTTGTTGTTTCCCTATCCCTTATAAACTGAACAATCTTTTCAGATAGAGACTCCCAGCTACTTATGATCTCCAGCAGTGTCCTTTTTGATCCTTTTAAAGTAACAGCACCTTTTAGCTTTTCGAAATAATCATACATACTCATATAGAATTTAGTGGCTGCCTCCATATGTTTTAAAAAAAGATGGGGTAGCTGCAAAAGTCTTAGTGTATGGCCGGCAGGGGCAGTATCCCAGACAACTAAATCATATTTATCATCTTCAACAAGCTCAATAATAAAATTAAGCATGTATTCTTCCTCTATGCCCGGAGCAGTCCCTACATAATCAACAAAGTCATAATCAACCCTGGCAAATGAGGATATAACCTCGTATATCTCAGGACCAAATCTCTCCTTCCATCTTTTAAGGACTATATCAGATGATATCTCAAGGCCATAGAGATTAAATTCATGGGTAATCCTTGTTTCTTTATCGCCAATTTTTATATCAAAGATGTCGGAAAGTGAAGGCGTAGGGTCGCTGGAGATGAGTAGAACCCTTTTGCCATCCCTGGCAAACCTCAATGCTATGGAAGATGCGCATGTGGTTTTGCCTACCCCACCTTTTCCACCTACCATAAGGAGTTTTAGTTTGTCATCTTTTATATTAATAAGTCCCATATTCAAAAAAGTGTTTATAAGCTATTTTGCCTTAAATCATTTATGTTAAAAATAGGCCTAAATGTATATCCATTTGATTCTATTGCCTCTTTTCCACCTTCAAGCCTATCAAGGATGGCTATCAATCCCTTTACATGGTATCCTGCCTGCACGGCAATCTCTATTGCCCGAAGTGAAGAACCACCTGTAGTAATTACATCTTCAAGTATAACTACATTCATGCCAGGTTTCAGATTTTTCGCACCTTCGATCCAGAGGCTTCTTCCGTGTCCCTTTGGTTCTTTTCTTATAAAAAAACCTGAGAGGCTATCTTTTTGATGGTATGCATATAAAACTACAGAACACACCAGAGGATCGGCACCAACGCTTACCCCTCCCACTGCCTCAATGTCGGTCATGTCTTTAACCATCTTATACATAATACTACCTGCCAGATACATACCCTCTGGATTAAGGGTGGTCTCACGGGCATCTATATAAAAAGAACTCTTTTTGCCGCTTTTTAGGATAAATTCACCTTCTTCATAAGATAACTTTTTCATGATATCAAGCAATCTTGCTCTTTCGTCCATCATAACGGTTCTCCTATTATTTTTATTGGTCAATTAAATGGATAGATTGTGATCTTGTTTCTTATGCTTTTTTATATCTTTCCATTTCATCTTTGAAAAATTCAATTATCTCCTGATCAATCAAAAACAGGTTTATCTCCTTTAAAGTGGTATCTTTGGTATTGATAAATCGAACTATCTCCTCTGTTATAATAGAGGCACATCTATCTTTTGGAAAACCGAATATACCTGCACTGATAGCGGGCAGGGAAATGGATTTAAAACCCTTGTCATGGGCAAGGGAGAGGGTGCTCTGTATGGCACTCCTTAATTTTTTCTCCTCATCACCTTCACCCCACCTTGGTCCAACAGTATGTATTACATATCTTGCCTTTAAGTTCCCACCAATAGTTATTACAGCAGAACCAACAGGACAGAAACCTATACGATTACTCTCCTCTTGAATAATATTACCCCCTTTACGGACAATTGCTCCGGCTACACCTCCTCCATGTTGCAGATAGGAATTTGCCGCATTCACAATGGCATCGGCTTCGCTTTCTGTGAGATCACCTTTTATAATCCTGATTAAAGTGTCTTTAATCTCTATTTCCTTTAGATTCTCCATTCTTTCTCCTCATCTGTTTTGAATCATAGCTGTATTTTAATATAAAATCAACACAATGAAAAATAAAAAATTCTTGAAGTAATAAAGCAAATATAGATTCAGATCGCCTATTTGTTTATTTATTAGCGATATCTTTAACAATAAGGTCATTCTCCCTAATATTAATATTCAATGTTTTACCTGTATTTTCACCAAAAAAACGGTAGAGCCCTGCAATAAGATAATTTAATAGATATCTTATGTCGTCATCCTCCCCTGTAATGGATGACTCACCTAACCAGAGAATGGTGTTTTTACCCTCTTTTCTGTAGTCTTCACCATCTACCAGTTTGAGAGAAAGCCATTTATCTGTAACTGTAATTGTAGTTGGAACATATTTTGTAGTATCAGGTATATAAATCGTAGAGTAAGATGTTCCTTTTGGGCCTGTCCTTGTAACAGTTGCTGTCTGTCCTGGTGTATACAAAGGCATAGTGCTTGTTATGGTCCTTTCATGGCCTATTCCATAACCATAGAGCATAAAATATTTTGCCTTATCATATCCTGTTAAATCAAAGCCTTTGAGTCTAAGCATGTTACTCAATTTTCCAATAAACTCCTTTTCAAGAAGAGGGTTTTTTGTATTAGCATCTTCAACAATGTGTAATGTAGTTCCCGGTGAAATAGCCAAAGGTTTAGATGGGTCTATATAGCTATTTACCTTCACAGTATAATATGTGGCACAACCTTGCGTAAAAAGCACTATCAAGGCCAGGAGAATCTTTATGAAATAATTTTTTATTTTCACAACTTTCCCTATAACAATTTTCTTCATATATATCATTCCTCCTTTTATGATTGTGACATATCAACTTTTACAGCTCTCTCCTTGATCTCCAATATATCCTTTTTACTCACCATAGATTTAGTTTATGGCAGATGCTATAGTTTTTATTACAGGGACATGTTTTTTCACAAGCCTTTTTTCCCTGCGATAACTGTCTATCATGGCATCTGTCATGCAAACCTGCCCTTCAAGGGCGAATTTAAAAACAATAAAACCGGAGATAAGACCACCCAAACCCTATACAATACCGATTAAGATGCCAAGCAATGTTCTTTTCCATATACGTTTTATTTGCCTTATTCCTGGAGATTCATTTATTTTGATCATGTTTTCATTATACCACAATATATTTTTACATTTTCTTTGAAATTACTGTGATTTAGCAATAGTAGATTTTCATAAGACCTCGAAAAATTAATACTTGTTTTTTCTTGAAATTTTTTTTTAAAATTCTCAATATTATAGAAAATAGATAATTTAAAAAAAGAGATAACATTCAAGAGGTTTTACTATATGAAAACAGGTGTTTTTTTTCACAATGAATTCAAAAATAGAGACTGGCCAGTAATAGGAGATAAATTCAGAAATTTTCCTCTTGTTTTAAGGGATGTATTGAAACTGCCAAATGTAGTGTATTTTGAATCAAAACCTGTGGATGAAGAGATACTTTTAAATACCCACACCTATGCCTATATTCAGGAGGTGAAACGTAGCTGGTATTATAAAGGCGCCTCCCTTGCTGTGGGTGGTTGCGTAGAGGCAGGAGAAAAGATTTCAAAGGGCGAATTAAAAAATGCCCTTGTATTCTCTGTAGGTGCTGGCCATCATTCAGGTCCTTCCTCCGGCTGGGGTGGGACGTATCTTTCATGCTCAGGGCCTACCATAAAAAATATAATAAAGCTCACAGGTGAAAAAAGATTTGCCATCCTTGATACAGATTGCCATCATGGTGATGGGACAAGGGCTGTTTTTGAAGGTAATCCCCATGTCCTCCATGTCTGTTTTTGTAGTTATAATAATGTCATTGAGGATGGAACAAAGATTGATGTGGATGTTTGGGGAAGGACATCAGATGATGAGTACCTTGATAAAGTTCGCTCTGAATTTTTTCCCAGGCTGGAGAATTTTAAGCCTTTTATGATTCTCCACAATTTAGGTCATGATACTGCCCAGGGTGATTATGGAGATATCGGCCTGACAAGGGACTTTTATCTCCAACTTGTAAAGGAAGTAAAGGCGTGGGCAGAAAAGGTATGTGAAGGTAGATATCTTATTATTACCCATGGTGGATACAGGGCTGATAATGCCGAGTATATATTCCCAAAGGTGGTGGAGATACTGGCTAATCAATCTCCATAACCCAGAAAACATTTGCAACAACCCTCCTTATTGTAGTTTTTTTAATTTGATACCTTGGGAAAAGACCTCTTTCTCTAAAGACTTTGATGATTTACTTGATAAAAAAATATTTCATTTTATCATTGACAACATTTTTTAAAATTTTTTAAAATTAATTAATATATTCGCATAAACGAATATATGCATTAAAGAGACGTTATATGGATAATATAGCCCAAATATACAAAGCCCTTTCTGAGGAGATAAGGCTAAGGATTATCACGCTTTTGACCCATGGTGAACTATGTGTATGTGACCTTATGGAGATATTTCAAGAAACCCAATCAAAGATATCAAGGCATCTTGCCTATCTAAAGCATTCAGGATTTGTAAAAAGCAGGCGGGTTGGAACATGGATGCATTACTCACTAAAAGAGCCTATGGATAAACACATAGAAGCACATATTTCTTTTATAAAGGAATATCTGTCAGATATGGATTTATATAAAGAAGATGTTAAAAAGATGGAAGAGGTAAAACAAATGAAACTTTGCGAGAAACAAAATACACCATCACGTAAAAATAAAAGGTCTCAAGTTTAAAATGAATAAAGGGCAAGAGCATGACAAAAGAGCATCTGGGAAAACAACTCTCTTTTCTTGACCGCTATCTCACCATCTGGATATTCCTTGCCATGTTTATTGGGGTGGGATGGGGTTATGTATTCCCAGGAGTGGTAGATTTCTGGAACCGGTTTCAATCAGGGACAACAAATATCCCTATTGCTATAGGTCTTATCCTTATGATGTATCCCCCTCTTGCAAAGGTTAAATATGAAGAATTAGGAGAGGTTTTTAAAAACTGGAGGGTATTATTACTCTCTCTTATTCAAAACTGGATAGTAGGGCCAATTTTTATGTTCATCCTCGCCATTATATTTTTAAGAGGTTATCCAGAATATATGATAGGACTTATCATGATAGGACTTGCAAGGTGTATTGCCATGGTCATTGTATGGAATGACCTTGCAAAAGGTGATACCGAATACTGTGCAGGCCTTGTGGCATTTAATTCCATATTTCAGGTGCTCTTCTTTTCTGTATATGCCTATATTTTCATCACGGTTCTTCCTCCATTGGTTGGCCTTAAAGGCGTGGTTGTAAATATAACCATAGGACAGATCGCAGAGAGTGTCTTTATATACCTTGGCATACCCTTCATAGCAGGTGTTATAACACGTTTTACCTTTATAAAAATAAAGGATAAAAAATGGTATCATGAAAGATTCATACCAAAAATAAGCCCTATTACTTTGATTGCCCTCCTTTTTACCATACTTGTCATGTTTTCCCTGAAGGGTGAATATATAGTAAAGATACCCCTTGATGTAGTCCGTATAGCCATCCCTTTACTTATATATTTTGTTGTCATGTTCATTTTTTCTTTTTACATGAGCACAAAGGCAAAGGCACATTACGGACAGGCTGCAACACTATCTTTTACTGCTGCATCCAATAACTTTGAACTTGCCATAGCCGTTGCAGTGGCAGTATTCGGCATCAATTCAGGGCAAGCATTTGCAGCAGTGATAGGCCCACTCGTTGAGGTGCCTGTTCTTATAAACCTTGTGCATCTGTCTCTTTGGATAAAAAGAAAATATTTCCCTTATGCATTAGAAACACCCACAGGGGTATGTTACATCACATGCAACCCTGACTCTGAAACAAGATAAAAAACCAAACTGAAATATTGAGGGGATCAATGCAAAAGAAAAACCAGAAGATAATCATAGAATTTTATAGATATGAAAAAGAAGGTGCTACCTGTTGTAGATGCAGAGATTCAACAGATATTGTGATAAAGATTGTAAGAGAATTCAAGCATAAAAACCCTGAAATAGAGATCGATCTGAAGGAGATTTTGCTGGATGAAGATGGAATTGACATTTCTAATAAAATAAAAATAGATGGAAAGGATATAAGGGATGTGGTAGGTGAAAAAGGTAAAATCTTAACTGATTGTCCATCATGTAGTGGATTAATAGGTAGAGATACAATATGTAATTCTTATATCTATAAAGGTAAAATTTTTGATAGCATACCTGAAGAAATGCTTCGAGAGGCCATTGAGAAGGTAATTTCTCAAAAAAAATGAAATTATGGAAAACAATTAAGAAAGACTCTGAAGGTATACTAAAATTAGAATTGGCGTTTATAGGGTAATATTCAAGATAATTGATGAGAATACCATTTCTACCATTATATCTATATCCTACTATTAGAGTCAATTATGTTAGATTTTGTGTTCTAGCCTTGCTTAACTTAACCGATTTGAGACCTTAGAAAAATTCTCTTTATAAGCAAAATTATTTTTATCCACTTATGATTTTTTTGATTGCCTAATATCAATGCGTTTTGATATGATTTCTCAAAATTAGAGTTTTAGAGAATAAGATTTAAACCAGGAGATTTAATGAAAGAAAAAAAGATATGGCATGCACTTCATGGCAACGATGTAATAAAGATACTTGATTCGGATATAGATAAAGGGTTAAGTAGAGATGAGGTTCAAAAGCGATTCAATATATATGGATACAATGAGCTACAAAAAGAAGAAAAACTCTCTCCATTGGCCCTCTTTTTTAGTCAATTTAAAAACATATTAACAATCATACTTCTTATTGCCACTATCCTATCTTTTGTTGTGGGAGAACCTGTAGATGCCATATTCATCCTTATTATAGTATTTTTTTGCGCTATTCTGGGTTTTATTCAGGAGTTCAGGGCAGAGCGTGCCCTTGAGGCATTAAAGAATATGCTCTCCCCTACAATAACCATTCTTAGGGATGGGAAAGAAGAGGAGATAGTATCAAAGGATATAGTTCCTGGTGATATACTCCTTCTTGAGGCTGGAGATAAGGTTCCAGCCGATGCTCGAATATTAGAGGCGCATGCCATGAGATGCGACGAGGCCCCCCTAACAGGGGAATCTATGCCTGTCACTAAGATATCAGAACCTCTTTCTGAAAAGACAACTATGGCAGATAGAAAAAATATGGTCTTTGCAGGAACAACTGTCCTCTATGGAAGGGGAAAGGCAATCGTTACTGCAACAGGTATGAATACAGAATTTGGAAATATAGCTGGTGAGATGATGTCTGTTAAATCAGAAAAGACACCTCTTGAAAAAAGAACAGAAGAGATCGGTAAATGGCTGGGTATCATCTCTCTTGGTATATGTGTGTTAGTTGCTGTGGTAAGTATTATCAGAGAAGTTTTTTCAGGTGGCAGGGTGGATCTACCTTTTATTGTCACCATGGTCATGTTTGCGGTTGCCCTGGCAGTTGCCGCAGTCCCTGAAGCCCTGGCAGCAATAGTTACAGGAGCCCTTGCCATAGGGATGCGTCAAATGGCAAAAAAGAATGCCCTTGTAAGAAAGATGCCTGCTGTTGAAACCCTTGGTTGCACAACCGTTATATGTTCTGATAAAACCGGGACACTTACAAAAGGAGAGATGACTGTAAGAAGGCTATTCTTTGATGGCAAGACAATGGAAGTCACAGGTGCAGGATATATTCCTTCAGGAGAGATAAAGGTTTCAGATGGTATTGACCTGAAGGCAAATGAGGGATTCAGTCTTTTTCTTAAAGGTGGAGTCCTCTGTAATGATTCTGATCTATATATATCAGAAGGAAAATGGTTTATTAAAGGAGACCCTACTGAGGCAGCTTTGCTTGTCGTTGCATCCAAATCAGGGATAAATATCAATGATATAAAGATTAAAAATCCAAGAATTGAAGAACTTCCTTTCAGTTCCGAGAGAAAAAGAATGACAACTATCCATGATATAGAAGGAAAAGGGAAAATTGCCTTTACGAAAGGTGCCCCTGAAACTATCCTAAATAGATGCACACACATTTATAAAAAAGAGGAGATAAGGCTGATATCAGACGAAGATAAAAAGGAGATATTAAAGGTAAATGAAGAGATGGCAAATAATGCCTTAAGGGTCTTAGGCATTGCCTACAAAAAAATTGTGGAAGTATGCGAATGCTCAGAAGATACTACTGAGAATGGCATGATATTCCTGGGTCTATATGGCATGATGGATCCTCCAAGGGAAGAGGCTATTGAGGCAATAAATGTTTGTAAAAGCGTTGGAATCAAACCTGTTATGATAACAGGGGATCATAAATTAACAGCAGTGGCAGTAGCAAAGGAAATGGGCATTGTAAAAGACGGGGATATATTTTTAACAGGAGAAGAACTTGAAAGTATGCCCGAGCATGAATTTGAAAAGATTGTCGATAAAGTTACTGTTTATGCAAGGGTATCACCATCAGATAAACTAAAGATTGTAAAGGCGTGGAAAAATAGAGGTGAAGTGGTTGCCATGACAGGCGATGGGGTGAATGATGCACCTGCATTAAAACATGCAGATATTGGGGTGGCCATGGGTATTGCAGGAACAGAGGTGACAAAAGAGGCAGCAGATATGGTTCTTACTGACGATAACTTTGCTACTATAGTAAAGGCAATAGAATTGGGCAGGTGGATCTACGATAACATAAAAAAATACCTTACATATCTATTGAGATGCAATGTCACAGAGGTGGCTGTTATTGGTGGAGTGGTGATGATATTAGGGCCTGAATACCTGCCTCTTATGCCAGCTGCAATACTATATATAAATCTTGCTACAGATGGTCTTCCTGCACTTGCCCTTGGTGTGGCACCACCTGATCCTGATATAATGAAAAGACCGCCCAGAGATCCTCAAGAAGGTGTCTTCACATGGGATGTAAAGAGCTTTATACTCCTTGCCCTGTTTATTGAGATACCTTTCTTTTATTATCTATTTTTCCATGACTTAAACGATATCACCTATGCAAGGACGGAGATGTTTTTTCTTTTTATAGTCCTTGAAATGATAATAGCCCTTAACTTCCGTTCCATGAGGTATAGCATATTTGAGGCACCGCCTCATAAATGGCTTCTTCTGGCAATTGCTTGGGAGCTAATACTTATAACTGTTCTTATTCAATTCCCTGTAGTAAGAGATGCATTTGGTATCAACATGCCCCCTATTTCCATGCTTGCACTTATCTTTGGCTTTGGACTTATCGTTTTTATTTCCATGGAGGTGGTAAAAAGAATTCTTAAGAAAAAAATGTCCCAGATAAAACCTCGAAGGATCTAATATAGTTCATAAATTTATCAATAAATGCTGGGTAATTTCAAATTAAAAACATTGTTTATTTTAGACCCTTTTTCTATCTTTTCTTTTTCATGGGTCTCGATAAATTTTATATACTCCTTCATGAGGACATTCCTGCAATCTCTTATTTTAACCTCTGAATTAAGATATAATCCCAGTGTCTCAAGCATTGAAATGATTTCATCTATGGTCTCTCTGGTGGGTTTTTTGCCTGCAGAATAAAGTTCTGCCATGATCTCATAAAATAGTTAAAACAATCTTTGTTCCTTCAGGCCTGGTCAATTGTTTTCACACAACAAGAAGCTTTTTTCCATTCTGCTCACTGGTTAGAATATACCTGAAAATTATCAGTTAGTTCCACTGATGTCTGATCCCCTTTAATTGCTTCTAATGTTATTTTGCCTTATATACTGCTTTATGGTTTCTTTCTGTGCTTTTTGTCATTGCTTCTGCCCCTTACTGTTGTTGTCATATTATAGAGCAATAAAACCATCTATGTTACTGTCTTAAATTATTAAAGCATTTATTTTCAAAGGCTTAATTGGGATATAGAGAAGAAAAAGTACAATAAAAAACTTTGCCTAAATTTAAACTCCTTGAACCACATAACCTTTATTGAGTGATCAGACTTCTTTTTCAAAAGGCGATACAAGCCTTTCTAAAATCTCCCTCTCCTCTACGGTGGCCAGGAGAATCATATTCATGTCCTTCTCTAAAATAGTATCTGGTGGAGGGTTATAAATCCATTTGCCATCCGAGTTTCTCAATGCCACAAGAAGTGCATTCCCCATACTCCTGAAATCGATATCACTTACCTTTTTTCCCACAAAAGGGGACTCCTTTGGGATCTGCACCTCATCCACCCTTAAATGTGACTCTTTATCTCTCAACATCTTATCCAGAAAATTTGTTACATTAGGTCGCACCATCTCTGATGCCATTCTTAATCCGCCAATATAGTTTAGGGCAACTACTGCTTCTGCGCCTGCCATCTTTAGCTTTTCAAGATTTTTTGTATCATTACAACGGGATACCACCCTTAACGATGGGTTCATTTGTTTAGCAGTAAGGACAATAACTATATTATCATTGTCTGAATTGGTAGTGGCAAAAAGTCCCTTTGCTTTGGCTATATTGGCCTTTTCCAGGATCTCGTTTTCAGTGGAGTCTCCTACTATCAAATCTACATTGATATTGTGCATCTGGAGTATATCAAGCTTATTTTCATGGAGGTCAATAGCTACCAGAGGCCTCCTTGTCTGATAAAGCTCATTAACAATATAGAGACCTACCATACCTATACCACACACAATATAATGGTCTCTCAACCTCTCTATCCTCTTTTCCATCCTCCTCCTCCTGAAAACCTCTTTTAATTCACCCTCAACTATATAGGCAGCAAGGGTGGTGAAAAGATAGGCTATTACACCTGCGCCGAGAAATATAAAGATAATGGTAAATATTTTACCTGCAGGACTTGTATCTATACCTGCATAATCTCCATAGCCAACAGTAGATATGGTTATGGCTGTCATAAAAAGAGCATCAAGTATGGTTGTCTTTTCACTGCCTGTTAATTTGAAGCCTATAGTGCCTGCTATTATAATGAGCAGGATTATTATGAGCATCTGTTTCAGTCTTTTGGGAAACATATCTATTGATTATACGTTATTATAAAAAAATATTACAAAAATTTTTATTTGATAGCCTGCCCTTCAAGTCTTTTTGCTAAGTGGGCAGGCTATTATATTTTTTATTTTAATACTGACTTTTTGAACTCTTCAATACCAATACGTTCGATAAAACGTGCTGTTCTCTCTTTTCCCTTTGAGTTTTCCCTATAGTAATCAAAACACCTCTTGGCAAGCTCTATCACCTCTTCTGTACTTATATCCTCTGCAATAACATCACCAATCCTTGGTCGCGCACCTGAGTTTCCACCGAATGTTACTGTCCATCCATTCTTTTTTCCAAATGCACCGAAATCCTTAACAATACCTTCACCACAGTTGAAAGGACAACCTGAAATACCTATCTTTGCCTTGGCAGGTAGTGGAGTTCCAACAAAAAGATTTTCAAGCTTTCCGCCCAGGTCAAGGGAGTCCTGAATGCCGAACCTGCATACTGTAGTCCCAGGACATGCCTGGACATAATGGACACATACCTCCATGGCAGGGCCTACATCCATACCCAATTCTTTCCATATCTCATTTACCGACTCTGGTTTTATCCCCACCAGGGCCAAACGCTGAGCAGAGGTGATTTTAATGATGGGTATATTATGCTTTCTTGCTACATTTGCTATTTTCTCTAAGATATCAGGGGTTACAAGACCAAGTGGCATCCTTGGGACTATTGCATAGGTCTGTTTATCTCTTTGAAGTATAGCACCTTTTAACTCATCAGCCATAAAAACCTCCTTTTTAAATATGTTAAATATATCTTTTTCAAGGATCTAAATCTATCTAAAACTTCAAAACCTCAACTATCTCCTCCTCGGGGACATCAAAGACAGTGTTTGGCCCAGGCAATTGCTCCTTTGAAAAAAATTCAGGTAGACGATCGTCTTTGGATGTAAACCCTGCCATATCATTAAATTTCTTCTCTATTCTTAATACCTCGGCACCTAATTCAAGGAGATAATTTTCATTATATTCAATTCCTGTGATGGCACATGCACAATTGATAAGGCTCTTCTGGAGGTCTGGTATATCGAGAAGGGGTAATGATGCAAAAAGGCAAAAACCAAGACTGTCTATGGCAGCAAAATACCTCTGGAGAAAGGATGACATAGGCCCCTGACCTGTAGGTGCTGTGGGATTATATTCAGGATTAGCAGGGCTCGGAAGGGCATTCCCGCATGTATGGTCTGCACCCATAGTGGATGTTGCATATGTGACCCCTGTGCCTTTTAATACCCTTGGGTCATATGCAGCAAGGGACTGTCCCTTTACCTGAGGTATCCTGGATACACCAAGGTGTTTGCCTGTATAGAGGCATCCGTTACCTATCATCATGCCTTTATCAGATCTTATATCTCCTATAATTGCATATGCTGATTTTCCATCTCCCCAGGATATTATACCTGCCTCCATGGCACATGCAATGGCTGCACCTACATCCATTGTATCAAGACCAATGTCGTTACATAAACGATTAATTAAAGCAATATCATCAAGATTATTTATCATACAGTTTGAACCTACCATCCCTATGGTCTCATATTCAAGACCTGATACAATCTCTTTACCTCCTTCATCGGTGTATACGTTGGAACAACCTATTATGCAGCCATTCATACACCTGTGGGTCTGGTTGCTACCAGGTCTCTTAGACATAACCTCTACCATATGCTCTCCTGAGATCCTTTCTGCATCTGCAAACTGCCCCATAGAATAATTTTTAGTAGGCAGGGTAGATGCAGCGTTTATCATCATGACAAGTATGGGTGTGCCAAGGACCTTAAGGCCTTCTATTAAGGGATGGGACAATATGCCTTTTGTAAGTCCTGACACTGCATCTTTTAATAACTCTGGATTTGATACCTCTACACCAGAAGCCTCTGTATCATCTATGACCAATGCCTTAAGATTCTTAGAACCCATGACTGCACCAAGGCCACCACGGGCTGCAGCCCTTATCTTGAAATCAGGGGTTGTTACAGAGATATTTGCTGCCTTTAGTTTCATCTCGCCTGCAGGGCCTATACTGACAATACCTATATTGTCACCATATCCTCCTTTCAGCCTGTCTATAAGTTCATAATTACCAATGCCTTTGAGATTGTCTGCCTCTATAAAACGGACATCGTATCTATCTATCTTTACCAGTATTAAATTCTCTGATATACCTTCTAAGACTATTGCTGCAATCCCCAGCCTTGCCAGTTTTTGAGCCACTGTCCCACCTGCATTGGTCTCTTTTATGGTGCCTGTAAGGGGGCTCTTGGCACCGATGGAGATTCTGCCGTTGTTTGGGGCTATGGTTCCTGCCAATATACCTGGGGCAATGACAAGCTTGTTTTCCTTCCCTAACGGGTCTGCCTTAGGTGGCACTTCATTACATATAATATTGGATGTGAGACCCCTGCCGCCGAGGTTGGAATATGGCGATGTGATGGCTTCATAATTAAAGGTCTTAGTATTTAGGTTTATACGTAGGATTTTTTTCATGGAATATCCTCCTCTATTAAAATAAAGATTAAATCTTACTCGAAACCTTTTTATGACAACAAATACAAGGCCTTAAACAAAAATCATATAAACATTATCAAGAATTTAGCCTTCCGGTTTAATAAACTATAGTATCATTATTTCATAACTTGTCAAGCTTATGATGTGATTTAAAAGCAGGGTTTTATCGAATTACGGAATCTTTTCATTTTTTATGGCAAAATTAACACTAATCTGTTTTAGCGGTGAAATCCATGGCAAATAATTCCATCTGTTCCATATCCATTTCCTTAGGAAAGGGGACGAAATAATCCCCTGTAAAACAGGCATCGCAGAAGGCGTAATCACCATCTCCTATGGCCCTTTTCATATCATCTACTGTAAGATATCTCAATGAATCACAATTCATATATGTCTTAATTTCATCTATAGTATGGGATGCAGCAATTAGCTGTTTTCTCGAGGGTGTGTCAATGCCGTAGAAGCATGGATATGCTGTAGGTGGTGAACTTACACGGAAATGTATCTCCCTTGCTCCGTAATATCTGAGCATGGATATGATCTTTCTCGATGTGGTAGCCCTGACAATAGAATCATCTATTACCACGATACTCTTTCCTGAAACCAGATCATGGATGGCATTGTGCTTGAGTTTTACACCAAAATGCCTGATAGATGGTTCAGGCTCGATAAATGTCCTGCCTACATAATGATTTCTTATGAGACCGAGCTCAAAAGGAATGTCTGAGGCCTGAGAGTATCCTATGGCTGCACCTATACCTGAATCAGGTATGGGAATCACTATATCAGCCTCTATGGAATCGCCTCTTGCAAGCTCTCTACCCAATGCCTTTCTTATGGTATATACGGTTCTGCCGAACATGAAGCTGTCGGGCCTTGCAAAATAGATATATTCAAATATGCAGTGTCTTCTTTGCACCTTTTTAAAAGGAAAAAAACTCTGCAACCCCTTTTCATTTATAACCAGTATCTCTCCTGGTTCTACCTCTCTTAAAAACTCTGCCTCGATCAAATCAAAGGCACAGCTTTCACTGGATACCACATATGAATCCTTTAGACATCCAAGGCTTAAGGGCCTAATCCCGTATGGATCCCTTGCTGCAATAAGCTCATTATTGGCAAACAAGACAATAGAATAAGAGCCCTTCATTTCATTGAGGGCACCTATTAGCTTTTCTACCATGGCAGGCTCTTTCGACCTTGCCATAAGATGGATTATCACCTCTGTGTCAGTGGTGGTTTGGAAAATAGAACCTATTTCACTCAATTCATCCCTTATGATACGGGCATTGGTAAGATTTCCATTATGGGCGACGGCAAGATAACCCCTTTGATACTCCACTAAAATAGGTTGCGAATTCTTCAGGTCGCTTGACCCTGCAGTAGAATATCTCACGTGACCTATGGCAGTGTTGCCTTTTAGGGTTTTTAATGCCTCTGCAGTAAATACATCTGATACAAGCCCCATCTGTTTATGAATGTGCGCCTTACCATCTTCAAAACATGCAATGCCTGCGCTCTCCTGCCCCCTGTGCTGGAGGGCATAGAGTCCAAGATAGGTAATATTTGCTGCATCTTTGTGATTATATATTCCGAATATACCGCACATTTAAAAATATATCACAGGTTATATAACAATTTTAATTTTTTTGATAGCATATGATGTCTTATACAATCTTTTTTTAAGGGATAGCTCTGGGGTTGCACCCAGAGCTAAATATACAAAGGCATTTTGCTAAATTATAGGCAGATACCGCTCAAGCTCATAGGGTTGAATCCTTATCCTGTAATCATCCCATTCCACCTTTTTGCTCTGTATGAGTTCTCCGAATAAATGTTCGCCCAATGCCTCTTTTAAGATCTCGCTTTTTTCTGCCAGTTCTATGGCCTCTATAAGACTACCTGGAAGTTCTGTGATGCCCATATTCTGTCTTTCCTCTGGTGAGAGATGATATACATCTATCTCGGTAGGTTCAGGAAGTAAATATTTTCCTTCAATACCCTTTAGACCTGCAGTAAGCATGGCAGAGAAGGCAAGATAGGGGTTACATGCAGGATCAGGGGAGCGCAATTCTATCCTTGTTGCCTTTTCCTTTCCAGGTTTATACATAGGGACCCTTACAAGGGCAGAACGGTTTCTTCTTGCCCAACAGATATAGACAGGTGCCTCATAACCAGGGACGAGCCTTTTATATGAATTTACCCACTGATTGAGCACCAATGTTATCTCCCTTATGTGTGTAAGAAGCCCTGCTGTATATGTCTTTGCATCTTCAGATAGGTGGTATTTATCCTTTGGGTCAAAAAAGGCATTCTTATTGTTTTTAAAAAGTGATTGATGGGTATGCATACCACTACCATTTTCACCGAATATGGGCTTTGGCATAAAGGTTGCGTATACACCGTATTTCTTTGCAATCTCTTTGACCGTAACCCTGTATGCCATAACTGTATCTGCCATCTCAAGGGCATCTGTGTATCTCAGATCTATTTCATGTTGCGAAGGTGCTACCTCATGGTGTGAATATTCTACGCTTATACCCATCTCCTCCAGTGCCAGTATGGTATCCCTTCTTAGGTCTTCTGCGGCATCGGCAGGATAGTCAAAATACCCGCCCCTATCCAGGATCTCTGTGGCACTGTCTGATTTAAAGTAAAAGAATTCGAGTTCTGGTCCGAGATAGAAATTGGTATATCCCATGTTCTTCATCTTTTCTAATGCCTTTTTGAGTGCATAGCGAGGGTCACCTTTATATGGACTCCCATCAGGCTCATATATATCACAGAACATCTTTGCAGTGGCCTTTTCCTTTGGTCTCCATGGGATAAGGGTAAATGTCTTTGGATCAGGGATGGCAACCATGTCACTCTCATCAATCCTTGCAAAACCCTTGATGGATGAACCGTCAAATCCCATACCCTCATCAAAGGCTGCTTCAAGTTCATCTACATGGATGGCAAAACTTTTAAGTTGTCCTAAAATATCGCAGAACCAGAACCTTATAAATCTTACATCCATCTCCTTTACCAGCTTCATTACATCCTGTTTGTCTCTTGGTCTTTCCATAGTATAAAACCTCCTTATAATTTTATTGAAGTCTTGTTTCCATTATGGAGAAAAACGCCTCATAGAACAACCAAACCCTATTTATGTATGAATTATAGTATTTTTCTGTGCCGATATTTATATCCTCATAATCCCATCTATCCTTAAACCAGTCTCTTATCATCTCAGAGGTTACCTCTGGATGAAACTGTAATGCATAAGAGCCCTTATATTTAAATGCCTGATTGGAAAAATTATCTGAAAAGGCAAGCCAATGGCTATCTTTGGGTAGGTCAAAGGTATCGCCATGCCATTGAAAGACCTTTATATTATTCGATATGTTTTGAAAGTTTTTAAAACAAAGGTCTTTAACGCCTTCCTCTGTAATCTTTAGATCACACCATCCAATCTCTTCTTTGCCACTGGAATAGACCTTTGAGCCTAAGACATGGGCAAAAAGCTGTGCTCCAAGGCATATACCGAGCACCTTTATGTCATGCAAAAGGCTATAGTCTATAGCCTTGGCCACTGTGTTTAGATATGAAAACTTCTCCATCTCATAGACACCCATAGGCCCACCCAAAACAACCATATATTTACTGTCCGGTGAAATATTTATGTCTTTTCCTTTGTATGCTTCTATAATCCTATATCTAAAATTGTGTGTAATTAAAAAAGGGAGTATGTTTCCAGGTCCTTCATTGGGGGCATTTTTAATTATGATGACGTCCATAGTGAAGATTTAAGCAATTGTCATGCCAGAAGAATGTGAATCATTAAGATAAAGATATTCTTTGAGGCTTTAAATCTATATCTGGTTCTTTTTCATATATTCTGCTATTATCCTTAAATAAAGGCGCATAAGATGGAGGTCATCCCTGATGGTCAATTGATTATGATCCATCTCCCATTGCCCTTCTATCTTATTTATCTGTATTTGTGCCTTATTAAGGATTAAATGGATATTTAGGGAGGCAGCGTGGTGAATGTCCTGTTTTTCGTTAAATAAATTCATTGAGGGGGAACTTTTTTTATTAAAATATAATATCTTTGCCGTATTTCCCATATGACACCTAAATTATATAGAGCAAAAAATATGCCATAATCCTTAATACATATGTCCATATAAGGGGCAATTTTTTTACAATTTTGTAATGTGTTACAAAAATGTAAAATCACAGGATACTGGGTAGGTTCTATTGGAATCTTACTGCGATCTTGCCTTTGAGGTATGATTTTATGTCCTTTATGGTTGTTTGTCTTCTATGTAATATACCTGCAGCAAGGGCTGCCTCTGCTTGGGTATTTGTAAAGACTTCAAGAAAGTGATAGGGTCCTCCTGCACCGCTGGAGGCAATAACCGGTATACGGACATTTTCTGAAACAGCCCTTATAAGTTCTATGTCAAAACCCAGATTTGTCCCGTCTCTGTCAATAGAGTTGAGTAATATCTCTCCTGCCCCTAATTCTTCGCATACCCTTGCCAGTGTTATGGCATCTATGTTCCTTGGCTCCCTCCCTCCTTTTATAGTGCACTGAAACCAGCAATATTTCTCACCATTTGGTCCTGGGATCTGGGTTGGGATAACATGATGATGGACGCTATAGGGGGATACAACATACTGCCTTTTCGGGTCAATGGATATCACTACAGCTTGATTCCCATAGACCTTTGATATCTCTTCTATGGATGTTTTTCCCCTTAATCCATAATGAATAAACTGCTCTGTTATAATCACGGCATCACTGCCTATGGATACCTTATCTGCCCCGGATCTGAAGTATATAGATGCCACATCGAGGGCGCTATATTCTCTACCATCCTTATCAGTATATGATGTAATCCCGCCTCCGATTGTTAGGGGGACGAACACATAAAGAGAAGTCTCTTTCAAGACCTCGATCATGGGCATGCCAAGCAAAGGAAAATTTCTAAAACCTGTGATATTTAAAAAAGTTATCTCATCTGCACCTTCTTTGTAGTATTTTCTTGCCATCTCGGGAGGTTTTCCCAATACCCTAACTTCCTTTGTCTCTGTATCCCTTACATCATACTGGTCACCTTTTGTGACCACAAGTTCCCCTTTATCGGTCTCTCTCACATCCATACAGGCAATAATACGTTTGGCAAAGGCAGTCTTTTGGGAGATATGGGAAGGCATTGAAGGCACTTGATTACCTGAAAGGAAATTTTTTAAAATCTTAAGCCCTGCTTCACCGCTTTTTTCTGGATGGAACTGGGTGGCTATGACATTTCCTGATTGGATTGCACTTACGAATTCCTCTCCATAGTCAGTGGTGGTAAGGATACAGGAGCTGTCATAAGGTTCAACTACATATGAATGGACAAAATATAGGTATTCATCACCATTTAAGTTATTAAAGACCGCAGAGGGCTTTTTGGGTTTGATGCCATTCCACCCTATATGGGGAATAGGAAAGGTTGTCTTGAGCCTCCTTGTCCTTCCCTTTAAAAAACCTATACCGGACACATCTGGGGATTCCTCGCTTTCTTCAAAAAGTGCCTGCAGACCAAGGCATATACCCAGATAAGGCCTATCTGACCGCAGATAATGCCTCAATGGTTCTATAAATCCCTTTTTTTTCAATGTATTTACCATCTCACCGAATGAACCTACACCTGGAAAGATAAGTCTCTCTGCATCATTTATCTGGGATGGAGATTTGACAATCTGGACATCATAACCGAGATGTCTGATGGCATTTACTACACTGCGGACATTTCCTGCCCCGTAATCAAGGATTGTTACTGTCTTATTTTGCATAATAGTTTTTAATATAAGGTTTTATGCTGGATAAATCAATGGAGAATTTATACTTTAGTTTCGTCTATTTTATTCATAATTCCATATTTTTGTATTTTATAGCCTATCTGCCGAGTGGTTATACCCAATAGTCTTGCTGCCTTTGACTGATTAAAATTACACTTTTTCAATGCCTCTATAATCCTCTCCTTTTCAAGACCCTCCTTCTCTTTTATAAGGGAGCTATCAGAGAAATTACTTTTTAGCGTAACACTGTCTTTTATATAGGATGGCAGATCATCGGCTTTTATAATTCCTGAGTCATTGAGAACCACAAGTCTTTCTATGGTATTCTCCAGTTCCCTCACATTTCCTTGCCATTCATATTCCATAAGGCGCTTCAATGTATCAGGTCTTACTGTAATATCTTTATTATATTCTTTGTTGTATCTTTTCAGGAAAAAATCTACGAGGGGTGGAATATCCTCTTTTCTCTCCCTCAACGGCGGTATGAATATGGGCACAACATTTAACCGCCAGTATAGATCTTCTCTGAATTTACCCAACCTCACCATCTCCTCGAGGTTTCTATTTGTTGCTGCTACAACCCTTACATCTACATGAATAGACCTTGTGCCTCCCAAACGCTCAAACGTATGCTCCTGTAATACCCTCAATAATTTTGCCTGAATAGGCATGCTTATATCCCCTATCTCATCAAGTAATATAGTCCCTTTGTTTGCCAGTTCAAATCTTCCAGGTTTTGTCCCTACTGCACCTGTAAATGCACCTTTTTCATAACCGAACAGTTCTGCCTCAAGAAGTGTCTCAGGTAATGCAGCACAATTTAAGGCTATAAAGGGCATATTTGCCCTATCGCTTTCATAATGGACTGCCTTAGCAATTAGCTCCTTACCTGTTCCACTTTCTCCCCTTAAAAGGACATTTGCCCTACTCTTTGCCACCTTAAGGCAGGTCTTTATTACATCCTGCATCTTGTCAGATACAGATATGATATTAGGCAGGCTATATCTTGTTCTCAGTTCGGTGGCAAGATCTTCCTTTTCCTTTCTCTGGCTTTCATAGGCACCGTAGATCTTTATTGCCTGACCTATAAGTGTGGCTATGATCTGTAAAACCCTTAAGTCTTCATCTACAGATACCATCTCATCAAATATCCTGTCTACAGAAAGGACGCCGAGTATCTCATCTTTTATAGTGATGGGAACACATAAAAAGGAGACATTGTCTTTTTGAATCCTCGCCTTTGTTCTGTTAAGAAACAAGGGCTCTTTGCCCAGATCAGGTATTACCATAGGTGAGCTTGATTCCACAACCCTGCCTACAATACCCTCTCCTATTCTATATTTACCCCTTGCTATCTGCTCTCTTGTAAGCCCATATGCCACTGCAATTCTTAACTCACCAGTATTTTTGTCAAGCAGTGTTACAGTCCCACGGTTCATTTCAAGCTGATCCGATAGCGTCTTCATGGCATGCAGGAGATTATTTTCCAGATCAAAGGAAGAATTGAGTATCATGCTCACATCGAGTAATGCTGCCAGTTCTGCATTCTTTCTCTTAAGCGTCTCTACCATGGATATTTTTTAACATATTTGTAGAAGAATTACAAATTTGTTTTAAAGCCACAGAAGTAAAAATTAAAAAAATACCTTTATTTTCATTTAGATATAAACCGGCACAGGATTTGATAAATACTAAAAAAAATTTTATTCAGGAGGTTCTTATGAAAAGAAGGCACAGGCTAATGGTTCTTTTGATTATCTTTCTTTTAGTGGGTATGGGACAAATCACTCACGCTGAAGAGAAAAAAGATGTTTCAGGCTCTTTATCTTTAGGAGGTTATAATCAGTATATTTTCAGGGGATATGAGATAGGCAAACCAGGTCTTGTCCTCCAACCTGCCATGACCTTATCCATCAAGGGTTTTTCTGTTACTATGTGGGGAAATCTCGATACAAATCAGAGAAATACAAAGACAGCTACATTTAATAATGAGTTCAAAAAAGGCTGGAATGAGACCGACCTTACGTTGAGTTATACCTATTCCATAAAGGATTTTTCTATCACAGGTGGATATATCTACTATGGCACAAAATATGCCGATGAGACAGAGGAGGTATTTATTACACTGGCCTATAAGATCATAGGCAATCCCACCTTAACGGTTTATAGGGATATAACAAACTATAAAGGCACATATATTAACCTTGGCCTATCCCATTCATTTCCCATTTTCAAGGAGACCACCTTTGATGTAGCCACAGGTTTTGGTTATTTCATAGGCGAGAGTGATTACTGGAAGACATATAACAGGGCAACTGCCTCATATACAGGGAGTAAATATAAAGGCTTTCACGATGGCATGGCAAAGGTAGGTCTCACCATACCTATAAGCAAGGTAGTTAACATACAGCCTACTGTCCAATACTGGTTTCCCCTTTCATCAGATGCAAAAAAGGAATATCCAACGCCTGGCGATATAAAAGACTCCTATAATCCCAACGGTCCTGTGAAATACAACCTCGTATACGGTATTGGACTCACATACAATTTCTGATTAAGCTTCTATGGTATGTAAATTGCTTAATAAAAAAACATGAGTGTAACATTGGATTTTATAAAAAAACTCGAAAATAAAAAATTTAAAACAGAGGAGGTAATAAATATGAAAAGGATATTAACAAACGTTATATGGATGAGTTTTTTATCAATAAATGTATTTGCGCAAGAGAATAACCCTATACCATCTGGGGGCATAAATAGCGGCGATACAGCATGGATGATCATGGCCACTGCCCTTGTTATGCTCATGACTGTTCCAGGTCTTGCACTCTTTTATGGAGGTCTTGCAAAAAGAAAGGATACCTTAAATACAATAGCCATGTCATTTGCTGCCTTTGCCCTGGTGAGTATCCTATGGGTAATATATGGATATACTTTTACATTTGGTGATGACATAAAAGGTTTTATAGGCAACCCCACAAAGCTATTTCTTTCAGGTATAGGGATTAAAAGTGTTATAGATGCAGCAAATACTATTCCTGAATACATATTCATAGTTTATCAACTCACTTTTGCAGCCATAACCGTTGCCCTTGCGAGTGGTGCTTTTATAGAAAGGATGAAGTTTTCTGCATGGGTAGTCTTTACCATCCTTTGGATGACATTTGTTTATGTCCCTATTGCACACTGGGTATGGGGCAATGGTTTTCTTGAAAAATTGGGAGCCCTGGATTTTGCCGGTGGCACAGTAGTCCATATCAATGCAGGCATTGCAGCGCTTGTTGGAGTCCTCCTTCTCGGTAAAAGAAGGGATACCTCGCTTATACCCCATAACCTCACCATGGTGGCAACAGGCACAGGCCTGCTATGGTTTGGTTGGTTTGGTTTTAATGCAGGCTCTGCACTTTCGGCAAACGGCATTGCAGGTGCAGCATTTATAAACACTAATACTGCCACGGCTATGGCAGCTATATCCTGGATGACGGCAGAATGGCTTGCCACAAAGAGACCTACTTTGTTGGGGCTATGTTCTGGCGCTGTGGCAGGCCTTGTGACAATAACACCGAGTGCGGGATTTGTAAATATTATAGGTTCCCTTGTTATAGGTATACTGGCAGGGATTGTCCCTTACATAGCCGTAACAAAGATAAAACCCCTGTTTGGATATGATGATACACTTGATGTATTCGGTATACATGGGGTAGCAGGGATCCTGGGTGCACTTCTCACAGGTATATTTGCAGACCCATCTATAAATGAAGCAGGCAAAGGACTTTTATACGGAAATCCCGGTCAATTTACAAAACAATTGATTGCTGTATTGGTAACGATTGTATATTCCGGCGGTCTTACAGCCCTTATATTTTATGTAATCCGTGCATTTACAGGTCTTAGGTCAAGGGTAGACGACGAGATCATCGGCCTTGACGAAAGTATGCACGGTGAAAAGGCATACAATTTGCATATATAAATGGAGGTGGCTATGAAAAAGATAGAGGCAATAATAAAACCCCACAGACTTGATGAAATAAAAACAGGTCTCGTAAATGCAGGTATACTGAACGGCATGACCGTCACAGAGGTAAGAGGCTTTGGAAGGCAAAAAGGCTACGTAGAGGTATATAGGGGTAGGGAATATGAGGTCAGGTTTTTACCCAAGGTTAAGATAGAGATAGTAATGAAAGATGAGGATGTGGATAAGGCAATAGAGATCATCATATCAAAGGCAAGAACCGGCGAACTCGGTGATGGAAAGATCTTTGTCTATCCTGTAGATAGAGCCGTAAGGATCAGCTCAAGACAGCAGGGTGAAGAAGCCCTGTAGCTAAATAAAGGAAGGAAGGATTATGTGCAGGCTTTCTGCTATCACATCTGAGAGATACATATCACCCATGGAGAACATATACGGCCTTGAGACTATGAAGGAAGGTCATGATGGCTCTGGAATGGGGCTTATTTTAAAAGATCTGGGAGGGGTATTTGAAGGCCTGAAAGAATACCCCATCCTCTCAGGTATATGCGACGACAAAGGAAAAGAACTTCTGGATGAATATATGAGGGTCCAGGGTTTTAAATTAATCTATGAGTGGTCACCTCACATAAAACCTGTAGAAGGCATAAATAAAAGAGGTCATTACTTTGCCAGGGTATATGACTATCCATATAACTTTAGAGAAAGGTCAAGGGATGATAAAGAATTTCTACTCCTTACTACCAGGATAATGCTCAGGCAAATGGGTGAGAATGATGAATCCCTGATAGTTTTCAGTTTCTATCCTGATGTCCTCACATTAAAAGAGGTAGGTGACCCCATGGCACTGGGGAGATTCTTTAATCTGGAAAAAGGAAGCCTTAAGGCAAGGATCATCCTCGCCCAGGGGAGACAGAATACCAATTATTCTATAAATCTATATGCCTGCCATCCTTTCTTTATCCAGGGCTTTGCCACCATGACAAACGGTGAAAATACAGCCTTTGTCCCAATAAGGGACTATTTATCATCAAGGGGATTTATGGGCTATACAGGTTATAATAGCGACAGCGAGGTTTTTACCCACATACTCCATTTTACTGTAAAAAGGCTCGGTCTACCCCTTCACTATTATAAGGATATAATTACACCCCTAAGACCTGAAGAAATAGATAAAAGGCCGGACAGGGATGCACTTAAACTCATGAAAAGTTCTTTGAGATACCTTGTCATAGACGGTCCTAACTGTGTAATAGGTTTTACCCCAGACGGCACATGTTTTATGGTGCAGGATTCGAAAAAATTAAGACCCGGGGTTGTAGGTGGTATACCGGGTAAATACTGTCTCATGTCTGAGGTATGTGGAATAGACAGAATAGTCCCTGAAAGGGATATATCAAAAGACATATATCCCATGAAATATCACATGGTCATCATCCCTTACGGTGCAAAAGAGGCTTTTGTATGGAACCAGCTTGAAGGTAATTTTACTAAAGAATTGAGGTGTGCAGCATGAAGGCGTGGGATTTAAGCGGCCAGTTTGATAACCCTTTATCCATAAAAGACTTTCCCTATATAATCCGTTGGAGAGAGGAAAGGTGCAAAAGATGCGGGCAGTGCACATCTGTATGTCCTATGGGTGCCATTGCACCTTCTGTGAAGATGATGAGGATTATTGAATCAGAAGGCATTTTACCTCAACCAAAAATAAAGACAAAGGCAGTCCATATAATAGAACAGGTAAAGGATATAGAACATCACTGCACAGGATGCTCCATATGTCAGATGGTATGCCCCAATGAAGCCATAGAGCCTGAATATAATCCCCAGAATAAATTCTATCACCTCAAAAACACAGGTGGTGAATCATATAAAAGGGGTGGGAGAAGGAATGACCCTAATCCTTCAACCCTTGATAGGATTAAATTTACAAGGATCTCCATGCTCACCGACCCTGCCCTTGATGCCCAGAGACACGAGTTCAAGGTTACTACATATCTTGGGAGGTTGCTTCAGCCTGAAAGCCTTCCAATCTCAAATATCAACGGTAAAATTACATTAAATTCAAGTAAGGATGTATTCATACCGCCTGTAAGGGAGATATTTCCTGTTATGATAGGCTCCATGTCTATAGGTGCCCTCTCTCCACCTATGTGGGAGGGTCTTGCCATGGGTGTAGCATATCTTAATGAAGTAAAGGGTATACCTGTTGTTATGTGCACAGGAGAAGGGGGTGTGTCGCCGAGATTACTTAGATCAAGATATTTAAAATACTTTGTCCTACAGATTGCATCAGGGTATTTTGGCTGGGATGAAATAATTCATAGTCTGCCATATATGAAAGAGGACCCTGCTGCAATAGAGATAAAATACGGTCAGGGTGCAAAACCAGGTGATGGTGGACTTCTCATGGCACAGAAGGTTATAAAGCTCATCGCAAAGATAAGGGGTGTCCCTGAAGGGGTAGATCTTGCCTCCCCCCCTACCCATCAGACAAAATATTCTATAGAAGAGGCTGTGGCAAAGATGATACAGTCCATGTCCATGGCATTTGGATTCAGAGTCCCTGTATATCCAAAGATATCGGGGACAAAGACCGCCACAGCAGTTCTCAACAATCTTGCCCGTAACCCTTATGCATCGGCTCTGGCCATAGACGGTGAAGACGGTGGCACAGGCGCTGCATACAATGTCTCTCTTGATAAGATGGGACACCCCATTGCATCCAACATAAGGGACTGCTATCTTGAACTGGTTAAACAGGGAAAACAAAACGAACTACCCCTTATTGCAGCAGGGGGTATTGGAAAAAAAGGCAATCTGGCAGCAAACGCAGCAGCCTTAATTATGTTAGGTGCATCTGCTGTCCAGGTAGGAAAATATATTATGCAGGCTACTGCAGGTTGTCTCGGTGATGAATTGAATAGATGTAATATCTGTAATACAGGCAAATGTCCTCGCGGGATAGCGACTCAGGATCCAAAGCTTTACAGGAGGCTTGATTCAGAAAAGGTGGCAGAGAGGCTTGTAGAAATATTCTCAAGCTGTGATACAGAACTTAAAAAGATATTTGCACCCATGGGCAGAAGCACAGAACTTCCCATAGGCATGTCAGATGCATTGGGTGTTGATGATAGAGACATAGCAGAAAGGTTGAGGATTAGCCATGTATGCTGAAAGATGGGAACAGATAAAAGAAAATAAAAACATTTTAGAATGGATAGATGAAAATACCGCTATTATAAACGGTAATGTGCGAGGAGAGCGGGTCACATCCCGTGTGCTTGAGGATTATATCCAAGATGCCATCAAGAAGGGAGCCCAAATATTACACATATACGCAGATGGGCAACACGGCATAGGTGGAAGGATATGGCACAACAAAGGCCCTGTAAAGATTTATGTCTATGGGCCTATAGGACAGAGATGCGGCTCTATGGGTATGCCAGGCACAGAGATAGTGGTATACGGTTCAGCCTCTGATGATGCAGGCTGGCTTAACTGCGGGGCAAAGATTACTGTTCTTGGGGATGTGACAAACGGTGCATTCAATGCTGCAGCCCAGGGTATATTATATGTCCAGGGAGGAGGAGGCGCAAGGTGCGATACCCTAACAAAGCACAACCCGAGATTTGAACCACCCCAGTCATGGTATCTCAGGGATGTGGGTGATAGTTTTGCCGAATTCAAGGCAGGGGGGATATCAGTAGTATGCGGTTTCAATCCCAGAAATCCTGAAAATATCCTCGGTTATAGACCCTGTGTCGGCATGGTGGGCGGGATGATATATTTCAGAGGAAAGATCCAAGGTTTCAGCGAGGCAGACGTGAGACTCCTTGATATAACAGAGCGGGATTGGGAGTGGCTTAAAGAAAATATGGTGCATTTTCTATCTGCTGTAGACAGGTTATCAATATACGATGAATTAACGTCAGAACCTGGTGATTGGAAAAAACTCATAGCCTTAACACCAGAAGAGAGGCATTTAAAAAGATTCGTATCTATGTCCATTATTGATTTTAGAAAAGATTATTGGGAGAAAGAGGTAGGCGAAGGAGGTATATTCGCCGATTATTTAGAACATGATAGATGGTCTGTTATACCCTATATAGTATCAGGTGAGCTAAGGAGATTTAAACCCATCTGGTCTAATGAAAAATATGACCCTCCTTGCGCATATGCATGTCCATCCCATATACCAACCCATAAAAGGACAAAACTTATAAGGGAGGGCAAGATACACGATGCGCTTTCGCTAATGCTTATGTATTCTCCTATCCCTGAGACCGTTTGTGGTGAGATATGTCCTAATCTCTGTATGGATACATGCACAAGGGGTAGACACGATACAGCCGTAAAGGTGGACAGGCTCGTAAAAATCCAAAAAAATATATCTCTACCTAAAATAGAGACCAAAACAGGAAAAAAGGTGGCAGTCATAGGAGGAGGACCGGCAGGCATGAGCGTTGCTTGGCAACTTGTCTTAAAAGGTCATGAAGTCCACCTCTATGAGGCATCAGATACACTTGGTGGAAAGATGGAGAAATGCATACCAAAAGAAAGACTGCCCAAGGATATAATGAACAGGGAAATAGAACGCTTTAAAGGCGTGGGTGTGCATCTTCATCTCAATACAAAGGTGGATAAAGATACCTTTAGCGATATCTACAAGACCCATGATATATCGGTCATAGCGTGTGGCGCCCATATGCCCAGAAAGATAGAGTTTCCCGGTTCAGAACATGCCATTACTGCATATGAGTTTCTGAGGTCTATTAATGAAGAAAAGAAGCCTGACCTGAAAGAAAAAAAGGTGGTTATTATCGGTGCCGGTAATGTGGGAATGGATGTGGCCTCTGAGGCATTTATATACGGCGCAGAATCTGTTACTGCCGTAGATATCCAGAAACCTGCTGCATTCGGGAAAGAGCTTGAGATGGCAAAAAGAAAGGGTGTTGAGATCATATGGCCCAAATCAATAGAACGTTTTCAAAAAGACGAATCCAAAGTATATTTTAAGGATAATACATCCATGGATGCCCATTTGGTAATCATTGCCATAGGGGATCTACCTCTACTGGATTTTATCCCCGTCTCCATCCATGCTGAAAAAGGATGGATTCAAGTGAATGAATTCTATCAAACATCTGACCCAAAGATATATGCCATAGGTGATGTAACAGGCCTTGGGCTTGTAACCCATGCCATAGGACATGGAAGGATGGTGGCAGAACATATCCATTCAAGGCTTATGGCAAAACCTTATTCACATCCAAAAAAAGACATGATCCCTTACAGGAGAATAAAAACAGAATACTATGAGCTCTGTAGGGATGGATTCCGTGAACCAGAGAAAGAGGCAGAAAGATGTCTCTCTTGCGGCACATGCAGGGACTGCCATATATGTGAGGTCACATGTTACTGGGGTGCCATAAGGAGGCTTGAGCTTGAAGACGGTGGTTACCAATATGTGGTAGATGATGAAAAATGTATAGGCTGCGGTTTCTGTGCCCAGGTATGTCCATGCGGCATATGGGAGATGGTGGAGAATTAATAAATTTTCAGCCTCACTTTGAAAAGTTTGTATTTTATTGAAAACCCAATTTATGTTATCTATTATGCTTAGAGGATTGATAAAATCACCAGAGACCGGTTGATTATATGAACAAATACTCTATACAAGGGTGGAGATGACTAAAACAAACAAGGCCATGCTTGCCCTCTCAGACGGCACAGTATTCGAGGGATACTCATTCGGTGCAGAGGGGGAGACAAAAGGAGAGGTGGTATTTAATACATCTATAACAGGATATGAGGAGATACTCTATGACCCCTCTTATAAGGGTCAAATAGTAACCATGACCTATACCCAGATGGGAAATTATGGCATTAACAAGGAGGACGTGGAATCGAGAAGGCCGTGGGTAGAGGGTTTCATCGTAAAAGAACCGTTTTCATATCCCAGCAACTGGCGATCAGAAGAATCCCTGGAACACCACCTTAAAACACATAATATTGTAGGCATATGGGGTATAGACACAAGGGCACTTACAAAGCATCTGAGAGAAATTGGATCTATGAATGGAGTCATCTCTACAGTTGACCTTGATCCTTTCAGATTAGTAAAAAAGGCCAAGGCACATCCTTCCATGGCAGGTCTTAACCTTGTAGATTCTGTCACCTGTGATAAGCCATACAAATGGGAACAAGGATTATGGGATTTGGAAAAAGGTTATATGTATCCTAAAGACCATGAAAAGAGATTTCATGTAGTAGTCTATGACTTTGGGGTCAAGTATAATATCTTAAGAAACCTTGTGAGTGCAGGATGCAAGATAACCGTAGTCCCAGCCCATACCTCTTATACAGATGTTTTGGAGTTAAACCCTCATGGCATAGTCCTATCCAATGGTCCTGGTGATCCTGAACCGGTTAAATATGCCATAGAAAACATAAAACACCTGATAGAAAAAAAACCCATCTTCGGTATATGTTTAGGTCACCAACTTCTGGGTCTTGCCCTTGGCGGCAGAACATATAAGCTTAAATTCGGTCACAGAGGAGGCAATCAGCCTGTAATGGACCTAAGGACCAAAAAAGTAGAGATTACATCGCAGAACCACGGCTTTGCAGTGGATATGGAAAGCCTGCAACATACGGCACATATCACCCATATCAACCTTAATGATGGGACAGTAGAGGGTTTAAGCCACAAGGAACTACCCCTCTTCTCAGTTCAGTATCACCCTGAGGCATCCCCTGGACCCCATGATGCAAGCTATCTTTATCCACTGTTTATAGATATGATGAAAAGACATATGGATTCATAAAGGACAGAAAAGATGCCAAAAAGAGATGACATAAAAAGCGTCCTTATTATAGGTTCTGGACCGATCATAATAGGACAGGCATGTGAGTTTGACTATTCTGGTGCCCAGGCATGTAAGGCTCTTAAAGAGGAAGGTTTTAAGGTAATACTCATAAACTCAAACCCTGCCACCATCATGACCGACCCTGAGCTTGCCCATGTGACATACATTGAGCCCATAACCCCCTATATGGTGGAGAGGATAATAGAAAAGGAAAGACCAGATGCAATACTTCCCACCCTCGGAGGTCAGACCGCCTTAAATGTCTCTTTGAAAGTAGCAGAGGATGGATATCTGGATAGATTTCATGTGGAGATGATAGGTGCAAATGTGGATGCCATAAGAAAGGCAGAGGACAGAAGCCTTTTTAAAAAGGCCATGAAAGATATAGGACTATTAGTCCCAGAAAGTGGGTATGCTAAATCTATTTCAGAGGCCATGGAGATAGCAGAGCAGATAGACTATCCCCTTATCATAAGACCATCCTTCACCCTGGGCGGGACAGGTGGGAACATTGCCTACAACAGGGTAGAATTTGAAAAATATGTCCAGTATGGCCTTGATGCAAGCCCATATCACGAGATCCTCATTGAAGAATCTGTAATAGGCTGGAAGGAATATGAGCTCGAGGTAATGAGGGATAGAAAAGACAATGTGGTAATCATATGTTCTATAGAAAATCTCGATCCCATGGGTGTCCATACAGGGGATTCCATCACTGTGGCACCTGCCCAGACATTAACTGATAAAGAGTATCAGATCATGAGGGATGCGGCCATAAAGGTAATAAGGGAGATAGGGGTAGATACAGGCGGGTCAAATATACAGTTTGCCATAAATCCAAAAAACGGAAAGATGTATGTTATTGAGATGAACCCCAGGGTTTCAAGATCCTCTGCACTTGCAAGCAAGGCAACAGGGTTTCCCATTGCCAAGATTGCAGCCAAACTCGCTGTTGGTTATACCCTTGATGAAATACCAAACGATATAACAAAGAAAACCCCTGCATCATTTGAGCCTACCATAGATTATGTAGTGGTGAAGATACCCAGGTTTGCCTTTGAAAAATTCCCTGAATCAGACCAGACCCTAACAACTCAGATGAAGTCTGTAGGTGAGGTCATGGCAATCGGCAGGACATTCAAAGAGGCATTCCATAAGGCCATAAGATCCCTTGAAATAGGCTCATATGGACTTTCAAGAAAATCAAATGAGGCACAAGACCTTCCTTTAGAGGCCATCATTGAAAAATTGAGAACCCCTAATTGGGAAAGGCTCTGGTATATAGCAAATGCCCTCAAAAGAGGCATAGATATAGACGAGATATATGAATACACTTACATAGACAGATGGTTTTTAAACAATATAAAGGATTTGGTGGATTTTGAAGAGGTTTTAAAACGCCAATCATATCCTTGGGATATAAATAACTTGAGACAGGCAAAAGAACTTGGTTTTTCCGATAGGTATCTCAGTGAAATATTTCATGTGACAGAGGACGCAGTAAGAGAGGCAAGAAAAAACGCAGACATAGTCCCTGTATATAAAACAGTAGATACATGTGCAGCTGAGTTTCCTGCATATACACCTTATCTCTATTCAACCTATGAAAAACCATTCTATTCTATAGATGAAACAACGGATTCTTTAAAGACCGTCTTAGAATGTGAAGCAGACCCGACAGATAGAAAAAAGGTGATGATACTGGGAAGCGGTCCAAACAGGATAGGTCAGGGCATAGAATTTGATTATTGCTGTGTCCATGCTGCCTTTGCATTAAAGGAGGAGGGTTTCGAGACTATAATGGTAAACTGCAATCCCGAGACAGTATCTACAGATTATGACACCTCTGACAGGTTATATTTTGAACCCCTTACATTTGAGGATGTCATGTCTATAGTGGAGAAAGAAAGGCCTTATGGTGTTATTGTCCAGTTTGGCGGACAGACTCCCCTTAAGCTTGCAGTCCCCCTTGCCAGGGCAGGGGTAAACATACTGGGGACATCTCCTGATTCCATAGACAGGGCAGAAGACAGAAAAAGGTTTGATGAGCTTTTAACCAAATTAAACCTCAAAAGACCGGAAAGCGGAACTGCCATGACATTCCAGAAGGCAATGGATGTGGCAAACACAATAGGTTATCCTGTTATGGTAAGGCCTTCTTATGTCCTGGGCGGAAGGGCCATGGAGATAGTCTACGATGAAAAAAGCCTTGCTGATTATATGAAAAAGGCACAAGATGCATCACCTGAACACCCTATCCTCATTGACAGATTTCTTGAAAATGCCGTTGAGGTGGATGTGGATGCCATAAGTGACGGCATTGATGTAGTTATAGGTGGCATAATGGAACACATAGAAGAGGCAGGCATCCATTCAGGTGATTCTGCTTGTTCCATACCGCCATACTCTCTATCAGAAGACACTGTTTCTGAGATAAAAAGACAGACCATACTACTGGCAAAGGAATTAAATGTCGTAGGGCTTATGAACTGTCAATATGCAGTAAAAGATGGTGAGATCTATATCTTAGAGGTCAATCCCAGGGCATCGAGGACTATCCCCTTTGTGAGCAAGGCTACAAGTAGACCTTTAGCAAAGATTGCCGCAAAGCTCATGATAGGGAAAAGACTAAAAGACATGGGCATTACAGAAGAGATTGTCCCTGCCTATACATCTGTAAAAGAGGCGGTATTCTCCTTTATAAAATTCCCCGGTGTGGATACTTTACTTGGCCCTGAGATGAAATCTACTGGAGAGGTCATGGGGACAGACTGTGATTTTGGCAGGGCGTTTGCAAAATCCCAGATAGGGGCCGGCTATACACTCCCCACAAAAGGCACAGTATTTATAAGCGTAAACGATGATGACAAACCCCAAGTCCTGTCTGCCATGAAGATGCTTTCTGACTGTTGTTTGAATATAGTGGCTACCACAGGGACGGCAGAGTTTTTGAACAAACAAGGTATTGCTACCCAGACTGTTAAAAAGATGACCGAAGGTAGGCCAAATGTGGTTGATAAGATAAAGAACAACGAGATTGCTATGATTATCAATATCCCCAAAGGTATTAAATCTGTAAAAGAATCATATTATATAAGGAGGGCTGCTCTTCTATATAATATCCCTTACTTTACCACCATTGCAGGCGCAAAAGCAGCGGCTCTCGCCATCTCCACCCTTGTGAAGGAAGAACTCCACGTTACAGCCATCCAGGAACACTACACATTGAACAAAATATGTAATAATCTGGGGGTAAAATATGACAGATAGCATAAGAATAGCCATGTGCCAGATAAATCCCACAGTAGGTAACTTAAAGGGGAATGAAAAAAAGATTATCCAATACCTAAAAGAGGCCCTCTCTAACCATGCAGATATCATCTGCTTTCCTGAAATGGTAATAACAGGTTACCCACCAGAAGACCTTATCTTAAAACCTCATTTTGTTCAGGAAAGTTTAAATGTATTGAATGAGATATCAAAAGAGGTTGCTGATGTAGTCACTGTTTGTGGTTTTATAGATAGGGAAGAGGACAGGCTCTATAATGCTGCCGCTGTCATATATAACAACTCTATTTACGGTATCTATCATAAGGCACTACTTCCAAACTATGGTGTCTTCGATGAAAAAAGGTATTTCAAGCCAGGTGGGGAGCCTATAGTATTCCAGTATGGACCTTTCAAATTCGGTGTAAACATCTGCGAGGATATATGGTTTAAAGAGGGGCCTACAAGGCTTCAGGCAATGGCATCTGCCACTTTGATAATCAACATAAATGCCTCACCATATCAGGAAGGAAAGATTAAGATCCGTGAAGATGTAATAAGGGCCAGGGCAAAGGAATCTAATATATATGTGGCATATACAAATATGGTAGGAGGGCAGGATGAACTGGTCTTTGATGGCGGGAGCATGATTACAGATAATGAGGGCAACATTATTGCAAGGGCAAAACAGTTCGAAGAGGTGATCCTCTATGGAGATATACCTTTAAAATCCCTTATCAAAGAGGAGGATAGCTCAAAGAAAAAGGCATGGTCACACAGAATCATTAAGATATCCGATACCATTAAACCAAGGAAAAGAGAGTCTGTCTATTCAGCGCCGTTTATTTATTTAGAGCCTGAAGAGGAGATATATAAGGCGCTTATTTTAGGACTCCGTGATTATGTAAATAAAAACGGTTTTAATGGTGTGGTAATAGGGCTAAGCGGAGGAATTGATTCATCCATAGTATGCGCTATAGCATGCGATGCCATAGGAAACGAGAACGTCCATGGTGTATTTATGCCGTCTCCATATACGTCCCATGAATCCAGGGAAGATGTATATGAATTGGCTCGTAACCTTCATATCACTGTGAGCGAAATACCCATTGATTCCATATTCAAAGCATATCTAAAGACCCTTACCCCATATTTCAAAGGATTAAAAGAGGACATAACAGAGGAGAATCTCCAGGCAAGGGTAAGGGGGAACATAATTATGGCACTTTCCAATAAATTCGGCTGGCTTGTCCTAACTACAGGAAATAAATCAGAGATGAGCGTAGGCTATGCAACCCTATACGGTGATATGGCAGGTGGATTTGCAGTAATCAAAGATGTGCCCAAGACAATGGTATACAGGCTTGCGAGGTATAGAAATAAAAAAGGTATGGCGATACCTGAAAGGGTTCTTGTAAAAGAGCCATCTGCAGAACTAAGACCCAACCAAAAGGATACTGACTCTCTACCACCCTATGAAATCCTCGATGCCATATTAAAGGAATATGTGGAAGAAAATAAAGGGCTCGACGATATTATTAAAATGGGTATAAATGCTGAGATAGCCAAAAAGGTCATAAGGCTTGTAGATAATAGCGAATACAAGAGAAGACAATCCCCACCGGGTATAAAGATAACACCCATGGCATTCGGAAAAGACAGGAGGATGCCCATCACAAACAACTTCAGACAATATTAAAAATATATTCGGACTTTTATTTATAACACATGTCCTGATAACTACAATGGATTTTTATTGACATGTTTCAATTAACATTATACAATCAAATTTACAAGGTTTTATGTGTTTAAAAGCTGTCTGCGGGAAGAGAGATCCAAGACTATCAAGTTTAGTTCTCATTCGGCCTTTCTCTGTATCTTAAAAATTTTGTTTTATTAGGAAAAAGCATTCAACTATCATTTTAGTGGGCTTCATAAAAATCATAGGGTATGCTATCAAAAAATCGGCCATATTTATCCATTAAGGGGGCATAAAATATCTTTTTTTGTTTTGCCTTTTTAAAAACAAATTTTAAAGGCTTAGGAGGTAAAAATGGACAAAAACTTAGAAAATCAAGGAGTAACAGAAGGGCAAAAAGATGCAAAGGAAATGGGAAAAACCGTTAAAGATTGGTGGCCCAATCAGTTAGATTTAAAGATACTCCACCAAAATTCACCTCTCGGTAATCCCATGGGCAAGGATTTCAACTACGCCAAAGAATTTAAAAGTCTTGATCTTGAGGCAGTGAAAAAAGACCTTCAAAAACTCATGACCGATTCACAGGATTGGTGGCCTGCAGATTTTGGCCATTATGGACCTTTATTGATACGTATGGCATGGCATTCTGCAGGCACATATCGCATCGGTGACGGACGTGGCGGAGCAGGAACAGGACAGCAAAGATTTGCACCTTTAAATAGCTGGCCTGATAATGTGAATCTCGATAAGGCAAGGAGGCTTCTCTGGCCCGTTAAAAGGAAATATGGCAAAAAGATATCCTGGGCCGACCTTATGATACTTGCCGGCAATGTGGCTTTGGAATCCATGGGTTTTAAGACCATAGGTTTTGGAGGGGGCAGGGAAGACTGGTGGGAACCAGATCAAAGCGTATATTGGGGCTCTGAAGGTGAGTGGCTTGAAGATAAACGTCATTCATCCAAAGGGGATCTGGAAAATCCACTTGCTGCAGTGCAGATGGGTCTTATCTATGTAAATCCAGAAGGGCCAAACGGCAACCCAGATCCCATAGCTGCAGCAAAAGATATAAGAGACACATTCGGGCGTATGGGTATGAACGATGAAGAAACAGTAGCACTTATTGCAGGGGGACATTCTTTTGGTAAATGCCACGGTGCAGGCCCCGCCACCCATTTAGGTCCTGAGCCAGAGGCGGCACCAATTGAAGAACAGGGGCTTGGATGGAAGAGCACCTTTGGAACAGGAAAAGGACCTGATACCATAACAAGCGGTTTAGAAGTTACTTGGACTGTAACACCTACAAAATGGAGCAACAATTTTTTCTATAATCTCTTTCGTTATGAATGGGAATTAACAAAAAGCCCTGCCGGTGCCAATCAATGGGTGGCAAAAGATGCGCCTACAATTGTCCCTGATGCCCACGACCCCCATAAAAAACATCCTCCCACCATGCTCACCACAGACCTTTCATTAAGATTTGACCCGGGATTTGAGAAGATCTCAAGGCGCTTCATGGAGCATCCGGAAGAGTTTGCCAATGCATTTGCTAAGGCATGGTTTAAGCTAACCCACAGAGATATGGGGCCAAAGAGTCGTTATCTCGGCCCTGATGTTCCTGCCGAGGACTTTATATGGCAGGACCCTATCCCCCCTGTAGATCATCCGTTAATAGACGATAAGGATATGGCCTTATTAAAGTCAAAAATCCTATCCTCAGGGCTCTCTATATCAGAACTTGTCTACACTGCATGGTCTTCTGCATCTACCTTTAGAGGATCAGACAAACGGGGCGGAGCAAATGGAGCACGCATAAGATTGGCGCCACAGAAAGACTGGGAGGTCAATGAACCTGAACAACTCAAAAAGGTCTTGGATGCCTACAAGACAATACAGAAGGAATTCAATGCCTCTGATGGAGGAGGTAAAAAGGTATCCCTTGCAGATCTCATTGTCCTCGGCGGTTGTGCTGCAGTGGAAAAGGCAGCAAAAAATGCTGGTTATGACGTAGTTGTGCCATTTACACCTGGTAGAACCGATGCATTTGAGGAACAGACAGATATAGCCTCCTTTTCTGTCCTCGAACCCTTATACGACGGCTTCCGCAATTATCTAAAGACAAGCTATAGTGTCCCTGCAGAAAAATTGCTCATAGATAAGGCCCAATTGCTGACACTTACGGCACCGGAAATGACGGTCTTGGTGGGTGGTATGAGGGTTTTAAATGCCAATTTCGGCAGGTCAAAACATGGTGTATTTACCCATAGACCCGAGATCCTCACCAATGACTTTTTTGTAAATCTCCTTGACATGGCCATTGAATGGAAACCCACTTCCATTGCAAGGGAGACCTTTGAAGGATATGATAGAAAAAAAGGTGAACTTAAATGGAGTGCCACAAGGGTGGACCTCATATTCGGCCATGATGCCCAGCTAAGGGCTATAGCAGAAGTATATGCCTGTTCCGATGGAGAAGAAAAATTTATCAGGGATTTTATAGCAGCCTGGGATAAGGTCATGAACCTAGACCGCTTTGACTTAATGAAATAAGGACTAAAAAATGCCGGCAGGATAATCTATTCTGCCGGCTTACAATATTTTCTTCAGAATAAATATTTTACATATCCAATACCTGTTTTTTATAACTAAAAATCCCTTTATCTTTTCAATGATACGATGGATCTCCTGTGGTAGAAATACCTGAGGGGTATCACAATTCCAAAAAAAGGTATCATATACATGGCAGCGACAAGGGGTTCTATAGGACCAAAAAATTCAGATGAAAAGACAATTACAAGGACATTATTCATATTGCAAAGCATCACAGCGCCTGCTATCTGATTCTCCAGAGGTCCTTTTCGAAAAAACAATATGCCGGTGAAATAATAGATTGCACCAAGGACCAAACCTACAATGGTCGCTATAATAATCACAGAAGGTTCTTTTCTGAAAAAAGTGGCGTAACGATGAAAGACCCCAAGGTTAATAAGTCCAAATAGTATAAGAGAGACGGGAAATCTGACCTTGAGGATGGGTTCCACAAGCTTTGGCAGCAGGTATCTTATTATCTCCACTATGATAATGGGTATAAAGACCACTGTGGCAAGCATTCTCATCATGGATACAAATGATATTGTTACCTCTTTTCCTATTATTATTTTTATCAATGCAGGAAGGGTGAAAGGGGCAAACAAAGACGTGATTACTACTATAACGAGAACCAATGCGCTATTGCCCATCACCATATTGGATATTATAGGAGCCACAACCCCTGTGGAAACCCCTGTTAAAAGTAATGCTGAAAGAGCATATTCTGGGGCTATAAAATAAAAGACATAATAGATAATGACAGGGAGGATAGCAAGTTTTGTCATTGTAAATAAAAAGATATCTAAATTGTGACCTTTAAGGGTCTTCCATATTGACATAAGGTCAATAGATAAATAGCTGAGAAAAAAATTAATCATAAGACAATAGAAGGGCAGTGTATTAAATCTGGAACCAAAATCAGGGAATATTATGGATACTGCCATGGAAGAAATAACCACAAAGACAAGGACTATATCGTTTATGCGGATTGAAGCAGGCATGCATAAGAAATAACAAAGAATGTCCGTCTAATCAACACCTTTGTTTTGACTTAGCCAATCCAACCTATAGGCAATAAACAGATAGACTTTAACAAAAAAATAAGATAAATAAAATTTAAGACATGGCAGTATTGTTGAATCCAATTGTATCGAAAGGAGACTAAATGATGGAAACCACAATAAATTCCGGCGAAAAAGAAAGCTCTGCAAAGACACTCACCGCTGTTATTTATGCACTCTACGCTGCTTCCTATTTTGTAGGTATCACAGCCATAGTAGCAATTATCATGAACTACATAAAAAAAGATGATGTGATGGGAACATTTCTTGAAAGTCACTTTCGTTGGCAGATAAGGACTTTCTGGTTTGGACTGCTTTGGGGAATCTTAGGTGCAGCCACATCGGTCTTTGTCATCGGTTTTATAATTCTCATCATCGATGGTATTTGGATAATCTATCGTATTATCAAGGGATGGCTAAACCTAAAAGACAATAAGGGAATGTATCAAGCCAGGGGATAGAGAGTATCATATAAGGACATGGATTTCTCAAATCCACATATGTAACCCTGTAAAACCCTCACTCTCAGACAGGCTATAGAACTCATAGAAGCCATAAACGTATGTATCAAGTAGGTAGAAAAGGAGGGTTGACAACTGTTTTTTAGAGAAGTGCTGCTTATATAATTCTGCACAAGAGCCCATTACATTTCACCTTTTACGATTACGGTGCATCCACTATCTCCTTACCTTTTTCTGCCCTAAATACAAATCTTGAATCTACAATAGGTTGGTTGATCTTTGAATATGTAAAATCTATGGTATTTACATTACCTGTAAATTCCTGTATCTCTATCCTCTTTACCATATTCTGCCTGTCTATCCAAACCTTTGCCCATGTTGCCTGCCCTTCTTTTTTCGGTATCAGTTCCATGACATCCATGTCCCCTACCTTTGTCTTTCCTTTCAGTCTAAATAATTCATCCATCTTTGATATGTCATCTATAAGGTCAAGAAAGGTCCCCTCTGTCTTATCCTTATTTACCTTTCTTCTATAAATAACAGGTTTTTCTTCCTCTCCCTGCCATATGAAACTACCATCATAGAGAAAAAATCTTATCTTAGGCTTGTTATAACGCCACAGAAATCCCCTGCCCCGTTTGTAGAAAAAATCACCAGTGAATTCCCTCTCCTTTTTTAGGCTTGATATGAATATCCTCTGGGTAAAACCTGCCTCAAGGGTCATAATGGTGGCATATGTCTTCTTTATATCTTCGAAAGGTGATACATCTGCACCTATTGCAGAAAATGAAATACAGAAAAAGAACATAACAGAATAGCTTAAAAGCCATAAGAATCTATTTCTCATGTAGTCTCCACCTTTAACAAAATAAAAAAAATCAACGTCTCTTAAGCACCTCTCTTGGTTTTACGCCATCCGATGGCCCTACTAACCCATCCCTTTCCATCTTTTCTATAATCCTGGCCGCCCTATTGTAACCGATCCTGAATCTCCTCTGTATCATACTTATGGATGCCTCGCCCTTTTCCATAACAAACTCCACCGCCTCCTTATATTTCTCATCATCTATATCATCATCTCCGTTTCCCTCTTCCTTTTCTTCAAGGATCTCGCTCTGGTAAACAGGGCTACCTTGTTTTTTCAAGAACTCTACTATCCTTTTTATCTCCCCTTCAGAAACAAACGGGCCATGGAGACGCTGTAATCTCCCTAAATTAGGGCTCATAAAAAGCATATCCCCATAACCAAGAAGACTCTCTGCGCCATTTGTATCCAAGATTGTCCTTGAATCAACTTTTGTAGTTACTTTACATGATATACGGGCGGGGAAATTAGCTTTTATTATGCCCGTTAGGACATCTACAGAGGGTCTCTGTGTGGCAAGTATCAGGTGTATACCCGATGCCCTTGCCATCTGGGCAAGCCTTGCAATATACTCCTCCACCTCTTTAGGCGACACCATAAAAAGATCTGCCAGTTCATCTATAACTACCACAATATATGGAAGAAGATCCTGCTTTTGTTTGGCTGCCTTACTATTATATCTATCTATGTTTCTTACACCTATCTCTGCCATCATGGAATACCTTCTCTCCATTTCATCTATAAGCCATCTTAGAGATGTCTTGGCATTCTTTGGATTTGTAACAACTGGAAGAAGGAGGTGCGGTATGCCATCATAAAAGGATAGTTCAAGCATCTTAAGGTCAATCATAAGGAATCTCACATTTTCCGGTGTTGCCTTAAACAGTATACTGCATATCATACTGTTCAGCGAAACGCTTTTACCTGAACCAGTAGAGCCTGCTACAAGAAGATGGGGCATCTTTGTCAGGTCTGCCACAAAGGGTTCACCGGATATGGTTTTACCTAATGCCATGGTAAGAAACGAAGGAGATGAAACAAAAGCCTCTGATTCTATAATCTCCCTTAAAAATACTGTCTGTCTCACCTTATTGGGCACCTCAATACCAACCACCGATTTTCCCGGTATGGGAGCTATTATCCTTATTGATATGGCACTAAGCGCCATAGCAAGGTCGTCGGCAAGATTAGATATCCTGCTCACCTTTATACCCGGTGCTGGCTCAAATTCATACATGGTGATTACAGGGCCTGGCTTCACCTCTGATACCTTGCCTTCAATCCCATAATCTTTTAGTTTCTTCTCGAGTATACTTGCATTCATCTGTATGGTTTCTTTATCGACCTTAATCTCCCTTCTTTCTACCTCATCGAGCAAAGATACAAGTGGGAGTCTAAAGGCACCTATCTCGTGAAAAAACTCAAATGCCTCCTGGACCGGCTCTTTCTCCTTCTCAGGCTCTTTGCTTTTCTCTTCCACCACCTTTATCTCTTTTCTCTTCTCTACATATCTTTTTCTTTTAATCGCCTCCTCAATAACAGAAAGGATAGGTGCCTGAACAATAAGAAAGACAGATATGAAGAGTATCAGTATAGAGATGAGATAGCTCCCAAAATTGCCAAAAAGACTGGTAAGGGTCTTTTCAAGAAGGACACCTAAAAAACCTGAAAATGGAAGATCTACGCCCTTTACTCTGATTTTACCCACCAGGAGTTGAAATAGTGCAAGGGCTGATAAAAACAAAAGCACAAGCCCTGAAGAAAGGACTATAACATGGGGAGGATCTTTTTTTCTTATATAAAACAATGCAAACATTAAGGTATATGCAGGCAGCAAAAAGCTCACCATACCGAATACCTGGACAAGGCCGTCTGTTATATATGAACCTACCTTGCCGCAGAGATTCTTCACAGGTCCGGTTGAAAAGGTATTGAATGAAGGGTCAAGGGGGTGATATGTTATGAGGCTCACAAGGAGAAAGATAAATACCCCTATAAGACCTATTCCGATCACCTCTTTTTTCAGTTCTTCAGACACATATCCCTCTTTTCTTCATTAATTTGCCATCATCAATCTCTCTATGCTTTCCCTTACATCAGCCATAATCCTGTTTTTCTCAGATGCCTTTTTTCCTGAGATAAAGATTGGTTTCCCTATATTTATATATATTAACCCTTTTTTCACAGGAACTAAACTACCTTTTGGCTGAAGATTGCATGTTCCCCTTATCCCCACCGGGACCAGAGGCACCCCTGCCTGAATAGCAAGAGAAAACACACCTTTTTTAAAGGGAAGAAGTGTGCCATCTATACTTCTTGTCCCCTCAGGGAATATTATGATGTTTGTGCCATCTCTTATCTTTTCTGCTGCCTTTTCTATGGCCTTTAATGCCTCTCTGGGATTCTCCCTGTCAAGGCTTATATATCCCGCCTTCTTCATAGCCCATCCAAAAAAAGGTATATTGAATAGTTGTCTTTTTGCAACCCATCTGAATGACAGAGGCAGGCATGCAAGAAGGGAATAGATATCCAATGCGCTCTGATGGTTGCACATAAATATACATGGCGGTTCAGGGATATTCTCTTCACCTTTAATAGACACACCTATACCTGAGAAAAAAAGATGTAACTTTGCCCAAAACCTCGCTATCTTCTGTATCCTTTCACCTTTCTTGTCAAAAAAAGACACTATCAAGGCAATAAGGGAAAGAAATATGGTGGAAAAGATGAGGTTTAGAAAACAAAGAGACTTTCTCATGTGGCTATTTTTTCCAGATTGTTGATAATCTCTTCTACCTGAAATCTTATTTCGTTGTCCATATCATACGGAGATATCCCAAGCCTGTCTGCCTCGAGTATCTTTTCATTAAAGTTCATCGAGCCTATATAAGGAAAACCCCTAAGATTATCCATAATAAGTCTAATGTCATGGTCATTTGCAATCTTATTCCCTACTATGGATACATTTCTTATCCCTAAGTGAGAGGCAAGCCTCTTCACCTGATGTGCGGTCTGGATGCTCCTCTTGCCGGGCTCCACAACCACTATCAATGAGTCTATATACTCTGTTGTCCCCCGCCCCAGGTGTTCCAATCCTGCCTCCATATCCACTATCACATATTCATCTCTCTCTGTGAGTATATAAGATATGAGGTTTTTAAGAAGGACATTCTCTGCGCAGAAACATCCTCCGCCACCTTTGACAATGTTACCTAAAACAACAAGTCTTATTTTATTCATAACAACAGAAAACCTTTCAGGTATGTCATCCACCCTTGGGTTAAGCTTAAAAAAAGAACCATACTGGCCTTTTTTTGACCCTGTCCTTTCCTCTATAAATTCCTCCATCTCAGCAAGGGGTTTTGCCCTGCTCAATACCTCATCAGTAAAACCTATGGCATCCCCTAAATTGGAATCAGGGTCTGCATCTATGGCAAGGACCTTTATGCCTTTGCTGTCAAGAACCCTTGCCATTACACCTGCAAGGGTTGTCTTTCCTACCCCACCTTTTCCAGAGATTGCAATCTTCATCTTTTAACCTTTGGGTCTCCTTTAAAAAGGTTCGATGTTCAATATTCTTCTAATTATCCATAAGCCACGGTTCACTGTTTTAACATAGAAAATATAACTGTTTTTTCATCCATCATCCAAAATTCAACATCTTTCATCTATTTACTGCCACTATTAACTGTCCACCATCTACTTATATACCCTCACTCCTTACTATCTACTATATTTTACAACGATGTCATTATATAAGGTTTTTCAACAACCTGTATGATTTTATCTCCACATCAAGGTGAAAGGAAATAAATCCCTCCATGATATCCTTAATAAATACAATGGAATTATTATCGTGTTTATATCTCTTACCATCTGCAAAAGATGAGAGCCCCTCTATTATCCCTACAGGATAGATTTTAAATGGTAGGGATGCTGAACAATGTCTGCAGAGAATCCCTCCTCTCTCCCTTGAAAAAAATGTCTTCTCCTCTTTATAAACCTCCCTGCCACAGTAGACACATGTATTGAAGTTAGGGGCAAAACCAAGATAGCTGAGAATCCTTAAAAGATGGTATATGGTATCAGAAGTGGTTATATCTGTATTTTTCACTTCATCAAGGGCTCCTTTTAAACCGTTAAAAAGCTCTATATTCCTTTCCCCCTCCCTGGTAAGCTTGTCTATAAATTCAACAAAAAAACTTGCAGCGCATATCTTCTTCAGGTTCTCTTCTATACCACTATTTGATTCAATTATGTGTGCGTTTTCTATCCTTGCCATAGTCTTTGCCTGTTTTTTAAAATATTCTACATGTACATGATTAAAAGGTTCAAGGGTATTCATAAACCTCTTCTGACTTTTGCCACCACCTTTTGCAATGGCGGTTAATTTACCTCCTGACACGGCAAAAAGCCTTACTATCCTATCGGACTCGCCATAGGCCTTTTTAGTAAGAACAATTGCCTCGTCTTTATAGAGCGGCATAAAAAATATTGACCTCGTCTGAAAAATATCTAATATTGAATCTCTCTGTGGCAATACCACAGAGGTTTCTTTTATGGATAATACCATTTATTTATATGTTTTCCAATATGGTCTTACAAAAAATTAACTTTAAATTAGCGAGTTCATCTGATATAAAAAACATGGAGGGTGATTCTATGAAAAAAATAGGGATAATAGGTCTTGGGAATATGGGTGAGGCTATCTTAAAGGCACTTCTCACATCCCATAACAGTTCATGGGATATATCGTTCCACGAGATAAAAAAGGAGAGGGCGTATTTTATAGAGGAATCATACAAAATAAAAAATCTCCATACTATAGGTGACCTTGTCAGGTATGCAGATTATATAATAGTGGCTGTCAAGCCTCAGGATGCAAAAAACACAATCTCAGAGTTAGCCCCTTTTATGGATGATAAAAAGGTTATTATATCCATTATGGCAGGGGTCAAGATATCAAATATAATATCTATCATAGGAAAACCGATGAAGGTTATAAGGGCAATGCCTAATATATGTGCAAAGGTAGGCTCTGCAGCAACAGGTATTTCAGCAAGTAGAGAGGTGGACAAGGATGAGCTAAAGGATGCAGAATATATATTTTCTTGTCTCGGAAGCGTTATAGAGGTAGGAGAAGATTTGATGGATGCAGTAACCGCCCTCGGCGGAAGCGGTCCTGCATTTTTCTTGCTTTTCCTTGAGGCCATGATCGATGCAGGGGTCAAAATGGGTATACCAAGAGAAAAGTCTAAGGTCATGGCAATAGAAGTTATAAAGGGCACAATAAAGATGCTGGAAGAAGAGGGATTACATCCGAGTATAATGAGGGAGATGGTTACATCGCCTGGAGGCACCACTATTGCGGGCATCACACATCTGGAAAAAAAGGCTTTCAAGGGAAATATAATAACGGCTATTGAAAAGGCAGCAAAAAGGGCCGGCGAGCTTTCATCATGGCTATAGACGAATACTACGGAAAAAGACAACAGATGGTGGAAACGCAGATTGCAAAAAGGGGTATTAAAGACCCAAGGGTATTACAGGCTATGAGAAAGGTGCCGAGACATCTTTTCGTTGATGACGCCCTCTGGTATCAGGCATATGAAGACCACCCTCTACCTATAGGCGAAAAACAGACAATATCCCAGCCATATATAGTTGCCCTTATGACCGAAGCACTCCAGCTTGTGGGTAATGAAAAAGTGCTTGAAATAGGTGCAGGCTCAGGATACCAGACTGCCATACTTGCCGAACTTGCAGAACAGGTATATTCCATAGAGAGACTACCTGGTCTTGCAAAAACAGCAAGAAAGATACTGGACAGGCTTCAGTACAAAAACGTGGTTATTACTGTAAGAGACGGAACAGAGGGCTGGGAGGAACATAGCCCTTATGATGCTATAATTGTCACTGCTGCTGCCCCCCATATACCTAAACCACTCTTTGAACAGCTAAAGATAGGTGGAAGGCTTGTTATACCCATTGGTGGAGAGTTATCACAAGAGCTCATGGTTTATACAAAAACAGATGAGTCAAGTTCTGATATAGAAAATCTTGGTGGCTGCAGATTCGTAAAATTAATAGGAACACAGGGTTGGAAAGAGTAAAAAATACAAAAAAAGAAGCGGATTCCATTTTAGAAGACTTCAAGATAGAAAAGCTTTATATGCGTGATCTTATGAAACTACCTGTTTTGAGCCAGGAAAATGAAAAGGCTCTGGCAGAAAGGGTAGCAAAGGGAGATAAAGAGGCAAGAAAAAAGATGATCGAGGCAAATCTTAGGCTTGTTGTGAAGATTGCAAAAAAATATGTAAATCAAGGATTATCGAGCCTTGACCTTATAGAAGAAGGTAATTTAGGGCTAATAAGGGCAGTGGAGAAATTTGACCTGACAAAGGATTGCAGATTTTCTACATATGCTACATGGTGGATAAAACAATCCATTGAAAGGGCTATTGCAAACCAGTCGAGGACCATAAGGCTTCCTGTTCATATTACATCAAAGGTCTACAAGATTTCAAAACAAATAAACGAATATATTGAGAAACATGGCAGAGAGCCCAGTCCAGAAGAACTGGCATCAAGCACAGGACTTTCAGAAGATTTCATAAAAAACCTCTATTTTCTTGTTGTAAAGGCATATTCCTTAGAAACTATTATAGATGAAGATGGTAAGATTACCCTTGAAGACACCCTACAGGACTATTCATCTCAGGAGCCCCTTTCTGCCCTGGAACAATCAAAAAGGGCAGAGGAGATCGCCACATGGCTTGAGTCCTTGAATAGCGATGAAAAAAGGGTTATTACATTAAGATTCGGTCTTGATGGAGAAGAGCCGCAGACCCTTGAGGCAATAGGCAAGCTATTTGGCGTCACAAGGGAGAGGATACGCCAGATAGAGCAAAAAAGTCTCAATAAACTTCGTAAGATAGTCAAGAGAAAAAAGATTGAAAGAGACCACATATAGAGACAAATCATCTTCAAACCCTGCAAGAGAGATTATAAGAAAAGGTTCTATAATAACCCTCATAACAATAATAAGCAGGCCTTTAGGGTATATAAGGGAGGCAATACAGGCATACCTCTTTGGCGCTACCATGCTTGTGGATGCATTTGTCGTGGCTTTTAATTTTCCTGAACTTATCCAGACCCTTTTTTTCTCAGGCGCAACAAGTGCATTTCTTGTGCCTGTATGCGCAAAATATTTAAATGATGACAGGGAATACTCCCATGTATATTCCTTATTTATGAATCTTGCCATTGTAGTAACTCTTATTATATCAGTGGTGTTTTCCATATTTAGCGGTTTTATCGTAGATATCATTGCCCCTGGTTTCAACCCTGCAACAAAGCATATAACAAGATACCTATTTCTTATAATGATACCGGTTATCATTTGTCATACTGTTTTATCTGTCATGAAGGCATTTTTAAACGCCAAAGAACACTTTGCGTCCCCAGAATTCTCCGGGATCCTATGGAATATTGTATTTATCATCTCAGCGATTCTGCTCAGTAAAAAATACGGCATATATAGCCTTGCAATAGGTGTAACTGCTGGCTCAATTATGCAGATTATCATCCAGTTTCCATTTCTTAGGAGATTAAATATACACTATTCAAGGTCGATATCATTAAACCATCCCTCTGTGAAAGAGGCTAAGACGCTTTTTACTGGAGCAATGATAGCTACTTCCATTGTTCCAATAAACAGCTTCATCGGAAGGATGATAGCATCTTACCTACCCCATGGTGAGGTGGCATCTCTGTCATATGCATTCAGGATATTCATTCTGCCTTTTAGTCTCTTTGCTGTCCCTGTATATACAGTAATGTTTACAAAACTATCCCGTCTATATCATGATAAAGATTATAAGGGTATAAGCTCTCACATAAACAGCGCTATTGTCCTTCTTTGTATTACTCTTATACCATCTACAATACTCCTTTGTTCTATAGGAGATTTTGTAATACGATTGCTATATGAGAGAGGTGCATTTACATCAAATGAAACCCTGCTTACAAATAAAGCGCTCTTTGGATATAGCATAGGACTCATCTTCTATGCACTATCTATAAGTTTTGTAAGGATATTCAATAGCATGCATGACATGAAAACACCTGCCATAGTAGGTATAATTTCTATCATAATAAATGCTGGAATTGCCATCTTGCTTATGAATCCCATAAAAAATCTCGGCATTGCTCTTGCAACATCCATATCCTCATTTTTTAATTTCTCTATTCTATTTTTCTCCTTAAAAAGAAAGATGGACTATAGCCTCTCAAGACATGCAATCAAGGATATTACAAAATCCATTCTGGTAGGGATAGGGCTTTTAATGACAATATATGCTTTGAGACATATATTTGTCTCCATGCCCTATATTGTCATAATATTATCCATAGTCCTCACCACAATCATCTATGGTATAACCTTTAAAGATTATTATAAGGGATTAATAAAGAGAAGATAGAAGCCTAAATGTCTTTAATGCATCTATCTCTTATTATCCAAACCTATATTGGACGCCGTATTCACCATTTGGATACTGCCATTCAATGGCACCTTCACTACAGGCGATCTTGCATGTCCCGCATTCGAGACAACCTGCAAACTCAACCACTATCTCATTGTTTTCTTCATTCAATGTATAAAGATGGCCTGGGCATACAAAAAGACAGTATTTTATCTTACATCTTGTCCTGCATATCTCATGGTTTATCTTTATGTGACTCTCCTTGCAAGTCCTGAATGCATCAAGGGCAAGCTTTTCATCTACTCTCATATCCACCTCAGATATTTTTCATATTGTAGAGTTCTTTAAGTCTTTTGAAACTCAACATACCAGAGGCCTTCAACTCCTTCCATAAGGTTTGACCTATCTTTTCCTTTGGTTGATCTCCAAACCACATAATCTTTTCTACAAAATGGGGGAAGTATTTAGGATAAAAGGTAAAAAAGGCATCATTATCAAGAAAATCAGGCATATCCTTACAGCTGAACATATCTTTCAGAACAAAGGTGTCTTTCAGTCTTGTTTCATATTTAGATAGCGTTTGAGCAGAGTAGTCTCCTTTTTCTTTAGCCATAAGTATTGTCTCTGCAGCGATTATTCCTGAGGCAATGGCAAATTCCATTCCCCTTACTGTTACACCCATATTAAGGGCGAAACCTGCAGCATCTCCTGTTACGAGTATACCGTTTCCATAAAGTTTTGCCAAATTGTTATATCCGCCTTCAGGTATCACATGGGCAGAATATTCTAAAAGTTTGCCCCCTTCTATCAATCTCTTTATTTCATATCTATCTTTAAAATTATCCATTAATGTATGCGCCTCAATTGTGGAGGCCTTCTCCATTAATGCCTTTATCCCTATCACAATCCCCAGGGAGATGGTGTCCTGATTGGTATAGAGAAAACCACCGCCAAACATCCCTTTTGTCACGTCACCGATGAACAGATGTGCACAACCTTCTTTTTTCTCCACATTGAATCTGTCGTTTATCTTTTCCTCTGATAGTTCAATGATCTCCTTTATACCTAAGGCATAATTTCTGGGCTTCATCTTCTGCCTTAATCCTGCCTTTTCTGCCATAAATGACAGGACACCGTCGGCAGCTACCACTACATTGGCCGGTATCTCCTCTTCTCCTGATTTAATGCCGGCAACGGCATTATCTTCCCATATGAGGTCGTCAACCCTTTTCATGGGGATGACAAATACCCCTTTTTCCATAATTCTCTCAGACAGCCATCTGTCAAGGTTTGCCCTTAGGACCGTATAACTATGGCCTGTATTTCTGAATCTATTGCCTGTAAAATCTATGTTCAATGAATTGTTTTCACCCATGAGGCTCCATCTTTCACGGACCACCTTCCTCTCCAATGGTGCATCATCTAACATATCCCCTATCATGGATTTGATGGGCTCAAGGTAGAGTCTTCCACCTGTGACATTCTTGCTTCCAGGAAAGTCTCCCCTTTCGAGGACTATAACCTGCAGGT
>Ga0116191_1000060_pt1 | contig 96936 bp, 73 predicted proteins | sample AD_UKC111_MetaG_FD_89897 | JGI IMG/M metagenome (GOLD analysis project Ga0116191, IMG submission 89897) | Active sludge microbial communities of municipal wastewater-treating anaerobic digesters from Hong Kong - AD_UKC111_MetaG | ecosystem: Engineered > Bioreactor > Anaerobic > Digestate... | reverse complement strand
GGATCCCAATCAAGCAATTCTCTTAATTCAACCCGTACGGGGTTTGATTTGTCTCGATATGTATAAAACAACATGGCACTGCACTCGAGGATTCTGGCTACCAGGGCTGCAATGGCAAATCCGTCGATTCCGAGCGCGGGTAAGCCGATTGCTTTCACACCAAAGATCAATGGGAATGCCAGGGCGATTTCAATCCCCAACGCTGTTGTACTGACAAATAATGGCAAGCGCACATTTCCGGTTGACCTGGAGGCTGTACTAAAAACCATTGTTGTAGCATAAAAAACATATGTCCAACAGATGATCTTGAGGAAATGACCTCCCCGCTTGATCACTTCTGGGTCATTTGAATAGATATGAAGCACCGTTTCTGGAAAGAAGAAAGCTACGACAGTGAAAATAACAGCAACCAGAAGTGCCAGCTTTAGCATCAGGGATACAACCCGATGGATGTTATTGATGTCGTTCTTCCCCCAGAGTTGGGCAATGAAGATCGCACATCCGCTGACCGTGCCGAAAACCATTAGATTAACCAGGAAAAAAACCTGGTTGGCAAGGCTAACCGAAGCGACAGCTGTTTCTCCCAGTTGGCCGATGAACAGGGTGGCAATCAAGGTTAATGAGGCAGAAACTAGATTTTGTGAAGCAATGGGTAAAGCCAACCGAAAAAGAACCCGGTAGTATTCCGGATCCTTGAAAAATCGGATGATCTTGTTCAGAAAGTTCATGGCAAATTTTTTCCGTCAACCGGTAAAAAAATTAATTATAACCGACCTTATAGGTAACAAGTTGAGGTCATACCGCACATTACAGGTTATACATGTAGAAAAGTAGGATGGCTCCAGATATAATGAAAATATACAATTCCGCTCAGTGTTGATCAACTAATTTCTCTCATAGACAACTTATCGCAATAAGAGTGTGTAATTTGGGAGAATCAATTATGAAACTCAGGATTGCAGTTGTTATAGGGTTATTCCTGTTCTGCGGTTGTACAAAAGCGGGCTTTACTGGTGGAAAATGCTTCTCTGATGGAACGTGCGCACTCGACAATCTTGTTTGCGGATATGGCAATAAATGTGAGCCTTGTGGTGAAAACGACCAACTGTGCTGCATAAACCAAACTTGTGATAAAGGTATGGCATGCACCTCATGGAATAAATGCGCTGCCTGTGGAAAAATCTATTCTCCGTGTTGCCCAGGTGATTTATGCAATGAAAATATGGTCTGCAATGCTGAGAAAACTTGTGAATTCTGCGGATCGAATGGCGATCCCTGCTGCCAAGGTGATGTTTGTAGTACTTTTAACGTATGCGCAGCTGGCATGTGTATTTCCTGCGGTCAGGAAGGAGAACCATGCTGTGAGAGTGCTGAATATTCAGGGTGCTTCCTTGGAGCATGCATTGCTAACAATACCTGTCAAACTCAAATATGCTCTTCGCCCGGAAATTGCTATCCCTGCGGTGAAAAGGATCAGCCTTGCTGCGAAGGGAACACTTGTGACAACCTGCTGCTTTGTGGTAAAACGGGTACCTGTGAGAGTTGCGGTTATCTTGGAGACCAGGTATGCGCAGGAGGAACTTGTGGTGGTTGGTGGCAAAACAAAGATGGTTTTTGCATCAATCCCTTTGAATTCAATCCATCAACCGATACTGCCATCTGTGAAACAGGAGACATCAGCCATGACCTCCGCACCGGCAGAGATTGGTGTTACTGGTACGCCGCATTCTACAAACAGGATACCACTCCTTGCTCTTTGATCGAATGGAGTCAGATGCAAGAGAAGTGCATGGATTTGGAAGACCCGGGGTTCTACTCAATCATGCCTTATTGACCGGTATATTTCAATTAATCAAAACATACATTATCCAATCGAGTATCTCTATAAGCCTCTACAGGTTCAGAAACAGTGATTTCTCCGTTTTTTGAAACAAATACATCAACCGCTCTGATAATATGCGGACCGCAATGACAGAGAAAATAATCAAAGAGATGGACGATGTATCCATCTTGTTTTTTCCTTACAAAGGTTTCTTCAAGTCTGTTTGAGTAAATTTCGATATTTTCAATGGTTTCCAAGTCATATACAGCATGATACCCCGTCGCTGCAATGGCATAGCTTAATGCCTCATTCTTCGATTCAATAGGAGCAAAAACATCAGCCAGATCCTGTTTGGAATCTATAACAATAATTTCTCCATTCAGATAGGCAAGGTAGTTGAAATACACTGTTGCGGCACACCTTCCTGAAAAAACAGCGGGGATATTTGGATTATGTTCGAAATCAAAAGTGAGAGCGCTCACCAGGGGGATCATCGGATCAAGACCACCGAGTATATCCGAAGGTTTATCAATATCAAATATCTGAAATTGCAGGTCTTTGGGATAGAAATTCGGGCAGCCAGTGACAGTCAAACAGCCATAGTCCTCAAAAATTGCGATGTCAACTGCCAGTTCCGGTTCCTGATGTTCGATGATCCTTGGAGTAGGTTCACATGAGGCCAGGAAGAGCGGCAAGAGTAGAACGAGAATTCCAATCTTCTTCATAGTTTCTCCTTGACCCTTCCTTTTCATTTTACAAACTTATGCAGCAAAAAGAAATTGTCATTTTTGCAGGGCACAACAGGTGAAAGGATCATCGATTCTCGACGCCTGGCAATATTTTTATAGAAGACTACTCGTTTTCACAGAAATTATGGGGGCAAAGGACACAGTACCCCCTGCGGGTATTCGAACAGTTGTTAGAAACAAAAAACCCGCTTGCGCGGGAGTTTTGTAGGCTGGGGGCAAAGGACACAGTACCCCCTGCGGGTATTCGAACATCTGTTAGAAACAAAAACCCGCTTGCGCGGGAGTTTTGTAGGCTGGGGGCAAAGGATTCGAACCTCTACTAACTGATCCAGAGTCAGTCGTCCTGCCGTTAGACGAGCCCCCAACAGCGCAAGAATTTTACCACTTCCCCATACACCTGTCTAGGTCCTATGAATTATTCCTGATAAATCAGGTGGTAAATCTATGGTAAAATAATGCATCTGGTAAGCAGAACATTCTGCTACCTTTCCGCCTTCGACCTCGCCAACGGTGTCGTTCGAGGGCAATCCCATGGAAAGGAGGTTCCAAAATGCGAACATACGAGGTAATGCTGATCATCCATCCTGAACTTGATGAAACTGCAGTTAACGAAGCAGTTGAAAAAGTCAAGGGTTGGATCACATCCAACAATGGCACCATCGCCAAAGTGGATATGTGGGGCAAACGCCGCATGGCATACATTATTCGCAAACAACGCGAAGGACAATATGTATTGATCACTGCTGATTTTCCCCCTGCGTATACTGCAGAACTCGAGCGGAATTTACGGTTCCATGAACCTGTGATCCGCTTCATGATCACTGCTGTTGAATAAGTCTTTAGTATTTGGTTCATCGAAGGAGTATCTCTATGAGCCGTGATTTGAATAAAGTGATGATCATTGGACACCTGGGCCGCGATCCTGAGATGCGGTTCACACCGTCTGGCCGGCCTGTCACAACTTTCAATGTCGCTACCAACCGTTCCTGGAATACCGGTGATGGTGAACGCCACACCGAGACGGAATGGTTCAATATCGTTGCCTGGGGTAATTTAGCAGAAATCTGCAAACAGTATCTCGCTAAAGGACAGCAGGTATATGTCGAAGGCCGACTTCAAACACGGCGCTGGGAGGACACGGAAGGGGTCAAGCACGCCAATGTAGAAATTGTTGCCTCAGAAATGATGCTGCTTGGCGAGAAACGAGAATCCTCTCAAAACTCTTCTGACCTTCAAGAATCAGAATTTCAAACGGATGAAGAATATCCGTTCTAATGGAGTATATGTAAAATGGCTGACGAAACCACAAACGAAAGCGAACGATTTTCTGGTTCACGCAAATTTGTTGCGCGTCCGAAAATTTGTCAGTTTTGTGCAGATAAAAATATCAAGATCGATTACAAGCAGTCCGATATGCTTCGCCGCTTCGTAACCGAAGATGGAAAAATCCGCCCAAGACGCCAGACCGGGACCTGTGCCCGACATCAGCGTGTCCTCGCGACCGCGATCAAACGTGCACGCCAGGTTGCCCTGCTTCCCTTCACCGGCGAGCGGTGGACAGACGCAATCCGCTAGTATAAACGATTTGCTTTATCGGGCATGGAGGAATCCCTCCATGCCCTAGAGAGTTATTGAGGTAAAAATGGCAAAGGATAACAACGATACCACTCCAAAGCCCATAACAAAGAAACATGAAGCAAGGATTGCCAAAGAAAAACGGCAAAACAAAATTTTGCTGACCATCGTCATCGCTGTCCTTGCACTGGTTGTCCTGGTTGTAGCTTACGGTATTCTGGACAATTCGGTCCTCAAATACGGTAAACCAGTAGCAAAGGTAAACAATACTACCATTTCTGTTCGTCAATTCCAGAAACGTGTGGAATACGAACGGTTATCACAGGTGGAATACTTCACCACATACGCATCTTCAGCATACGCTTATTTCTTCCAATCTTACCTGGTCGAAATACAAAACTCATTGGACGATTATCTGCAGTTTGGCAGTGATATGCTCGATACCATGATCAACGAAGCCGTCCTGGTTGAAAAAGCCAAGGAACTGGGTATCACTGTCACTGAAGAAGAAATTGATAAGGAAATCGAAAGAGGATTCGGTTACTTTCCAAACGGCACCCCAACCGCTGAACCAACGATTGATTTTCGTCCCACATCAACTTTCTCACCCACCCAGCTGGCACTGGTCACCCTGACCCCAATACCGACGTTAGTCCCGACCGCCACGTTAATTCCCCCAACACCTACGGTTGATCTGACTGCTGTCGCGACTACCGCCGAAACTTCTGGCACGACCACTGAAGAACCTGCCGCTGCAACCGCTACCCCCGTTCCTGCTACTTCAACACCGGAACCAACCGCCACCAGCATCCCGGCAGCGACCGAAATTCCAGCCACAGCCACACCATATACCAAAGCTGGTTTCGATTCACTCTACCAGTCGATGATCACGAATATCAATGATAATTTTGAATATACCGATGCCGATTTTCGTGATTATGTCAGAAGCCTGCTGATCAATCAGAAGATGTTCGACTACATCAATAAGGATGCAGAACGTGATCAGGAAATGGTTTGGGCCAGGCACATCCTGGTGGCAACCGAAGAGGAAGCCCTGGCAGTTCGCGAAACCCTGCTTGAAAGTGGCGATTGGACTACAGTGGCTGCTGAATCGTCAATTGACTCTGGAACCGCATCCTTAGGGGGCGACCTTGGATGGTTCACCAAGAATCAGATGGTTGAAGAATTTGAGAATGTTGCATTCAGCCTCGAAATTGGTGAAATCAGCGAGCCTGTTCAATCCGACTATGGTTACCATATCATCCAGGTTCTCGGACACGAAGTTCGCCAGTTGACCGATGATGAATTTGACACTTTCAAGAACAACAACTATAGCAAATTCATTGAAGAAGCAAAAGCTGAAATGAATATCAAGAAATATGATCGGTGGGCTTCTTTCGTCCCCAGTACACCGGCAATTCCCGACGAATACCGGATCGATACCACCACAACCGCTGAATAGTTGACATGTGATGAAACAAAAAGAGCTTTGATGAATCAACATCAAAGCTCTTTGCATTTTTAAAGTAGAAAATTATCTGACCATTTCTTCACCGACTTCATCAAGCCGCATACTAATCACCTGACTGGCTGAATCACGCCCCATGGTAACGCCATAGATCACGTCCGCTGCCTGAACGGTATTGCGGTTGTGTGTGATCACAATGAATTGGGTTTCCTTACTGAGTTCCTTTAGCAGCTCGGTAAAGCGGCCAACATTGGCCTCATCCAGGGCTGCGTCCACTTCGTCCATGACACAAAAGGGTGTCGGAGATACCTTAAGCAGGGAGAAAATCAGAGCCACTGCAGTCAGTGAACGTTCTCCGCCCGATAAAAGGGATAATCCCTGTTCACGTCTGCCAGGCAGCTTGGCTTCAATATCAATTCCAGTTTCCGTGGGATTCTCGTTATCGGTCATCACTAGTTTGGCTGTTCCTCCGCCAAACAATCTGGAAAACATGACTTTAAATTCAGCGGCTACTGCATTGAATGTTGCCCGGAACTGTTTATGCATCAGATCATCGAGCTCTGCAATAATCTGCCGCAGATCAGCATCAGCCTTTTGCAGGTCATTCAACTGGGAGGTCAGGTATTCGTGGCGTTCCTTGACTTCGAGATATTCCTTTTGTGCATCAGGGTTGATCGCACCCATACGTCTTAAAAGCGCCCGTTGGCGGTTAATGGAATCCTCAAGGCCTTTTGGAATTTCGGTCAGGGTAACAAGCTGGTTTACCCCTTCCAAAGGCAACGGGGTGGGACCGGTAATATCTTCCGAGTAATCCAATGCAACAAGACCGAAATCATCTTCGATTTTTCGGCGCAGGTTATCTAAAGCTTCACGGCTGCGAGAAAGTTCAAGCTGAGCCTGAGAATAGACGCGATCAGCATTGGCTTCGAATTGCTGCGTCACGGAATATTCATGCTGTAGTTTCGAGTAGTCGCCCTCCAGTGTATCGAGCTCTTTCTCTGCAGGAGCGATCTTCTCTTGAGCGACAGCAATCTGCTGATTGATCTGCTCCTCTTCTTTTTTTGATTGATCCATTTCTTGCTCGACATCGAATACGAGGCTCTTCAATTCCTCGATCCGGTGCTTCAATTGAGCTACCAGAGTCTTATTTTGAGTTACGGTTTGCTCATACTCCGCATATCTGCGGTCTGATTCCTTTACAGCCCGTTCATTAACAGCAAGCGTTGTATTCCAATGCACCACTTGCGCCTGCAATTCATCGATGGGCACTGCGCGTAATTTCTCGTTGGCATCTCTGATGCTGGTATTGACCAAACTGATCGACTGGGCACCCTTTTCAACTTCCTGCTGGGTCGCGGTGATTTCTTCCTGGGCTTGATTAAGCTGTTTCTGCAACGTCTCGATCTGACTGTTTTGCCATTCCAGCTTCTGGGTAAGTTGTGCAAGATTACGAGACGCTGCCTCAGACGCGGAACGAGTCCCGTTGAGCACAGTTTGTTGTTCCTTAAAAGCTGCATCAAGCTGTTTTTTCTTATCTTGATGGCCCTTCAACTGCCCGGTAAGCTCATCGAGTTCTTTCGTCAGCCTCTGCTTCTTTTGCTGTAAAGCCGCAGTCGAGTCTTCCAGATCCTTTTTCTGCCTTGGCCGGCTGATCATACCGGATCGTCTTTCCTTACCGGCAATAATGACTCCATTGGCGTTGAAGACTTCACCTTTCAGGGTGACGATTCTTCCCCATGCAGGAAGTTCGTTGATCAGATTCCTGGCGACAGCTCGGTCTTTGACCACCAGCACCCCGCCAAGCAAGAAGTGAATCAATCCCTTGTTGTCGTTGATTCCTTTTACCAAATCTGATGCTGTACCGATTACATCCGGGCTTTTGATATTCTTGAGGATATCAGCTTGCCCAGTCTTCGATGATGGGATTAGTATCGCTCTTCCTGTACTATCCGTCTCAAGGAATTGCAGGATGGACTCCGCATCGGTTTCATCACCGAATAACACAGCATCAAGTTGTTCGCCCAAAACTGAACTGATGGCAACTTCGTATTCAGCCGGTACATCCAGCAAATGGCTGATCGACTGCATCTGACCTTTCAACCTTCCATTTCGAGCGGCTGTCAGCAGGCTCTTTGCACCTTCCCCCATCCCGGAAAATGCGCGTTCGGCTTGTTCAAGCACTTCCAATTGAGCTTGATTCCTGGCGAGTTCGGCGTCCAGCTTACCAATCTCCGCATTAACCTGCTTTGATTTTTCTTCGCATTCTCCAATAATCTTAACCGTTGAATTAATTTCAGCTTCGATTTCAGCTGCTTTGCTTTCAGCTGCTTTCCTGGATTCATTCAAGCGTTCCAGGCTTTTCTGGGCTTCAAGAATATCCGTTTTCACTTTCTCGATGCCTTCGATTAAGCTGGTACGGCTGGAATTTTGTGTATCGATGCGTCCCTGCAATTCTCTTAGGTGCGCTTTTAATTGAACTTGCCTGGTTTCAGTTTCCACCAGTTTTCTGCGTTCCTGGTGCAGCGAGTTTTCCAAGCGGGTGCGTTCTTCCTGACGGGTCGAGAAAGCCTGTTGAACATTTTTAAGCTGTTCCTGGCTTTCCTCCAGTTCCGCAAGGAGCATATCTTTATCATTAAGCAGTGCATCCAGTTTTTCTGCGATGAGAGTTGCCTGCTCCTCGTTGCGCGCCAATTCAGCAGTCTGTTGCGTTTCCTGATCTTTGTAGGAGCGCATACGTTCTTCGAGAACCGCGATGTTGCGGCTCAGTTTCTCCCGTTGGGTGTGCAGGCCAGCAGATTCGACATGCCATTGGTTCAATAACCCGCGCAGTTCCTGCAGCCGTACTCTGGCAATATCAACTTGCTTTTCGATTTCAGCACGTTTGTTGCGTGCTGAATTTACCTTCTCTTCCTGGTTTTTTAGAATTTCCTTGTTGCGGAGGAGTTCCTTTTGGGTATTCTGCCAGTGAAATCCGTACCAATCCTTGAGAAGGATCTGCAGGTCAGCCTTTACGCGATCATACTCCTCCACCCGTTTTGCTTGTCTTTCAAGACTGCGTAATCGTGGTTCCAGTTCACTGAGAATGTCCGTAACCCTCTCTAGGTTCCTGCGGGTACTATCGAGCCGCGAAAGGGATTCCTCGCGTCTTGAGCGGAACAAACCAATTCCCGCAGCCTCCTCGAAAAATCGGCGGCGTTCTTCGGGACGGAGAGACAAGGCTGCATCAACCAGACCCTGACCGATAATGGTATATGTTCGTTCTGCCAGTCCAGATTGCGCCAACAATTCCGAAATATCCTTTAATCTGACTCGCTGCTTGTTCAAGAGATACTCGTTGCTGCCGTCTCGATAAGCCCGCCGGGCAATGCCTACTTCCGAATAATCGATGGGAAGCCAATTGTCCTCGTTGTCGAACATGATCGTGGCTGAAGCCATGCCTGCTCGTGGCCGCTGATCCGACCCAAGAAAGATCATATCTTCTGTTTTTTTCCCGCGCAGCAGACTGTACGATTGCTCACCCAAAACCCAACGCAATGCATCTGCAATATTGGATTTTCCTGATCCATTCGGACCCACAATTGCAGTAATGTTTCCGGGAAATTCAAAAAGAACCTTGCCAGCAAAAGTTTTGTAACCGTGTAATTCAAGGGATTTTAGGCGTGGTTTCATCGATTCTCTTTACTAGTCTGAAATATGCAGTTTCTGTATCGCCTGGGCTGCTGCCAATTTGGTAGCGGCCTGTTTGCTGGAACCCGTTCCGCTCCCGCAGATATTGCCATTAATATAGACATCAACTTCGAAAGATTTGGAATGATCCGGCCCTGAAATGCTGCGAGTGGTATACAGCGGTGCCTGATATCCTTTACCTTGAGCCCATTCCTGTAATTTGCTCTTGGGATCTTCGTCCTTATGATTTAGTAGAATATCCTCAGAAGCCCTGATCAGAAACGGATCGATAAACTTTCTGACACCGTCAATATCCATATCCAGGTATATCGCTCCAATGACGGCCTCAAATGTGTCACACAATAATCCCGCACGGGTAAATCCTTTGGATTGGATTTCTCCCTTTCCCAACCGCATTGCGTTGCCTAATCCCAATTCAATGGCAAAATCAGCCAGTTGTTCCGTATGCACCAATGCGGAACGCATCCTTGTTAGATCCCCTTCTGGCATTTCAGGAAAGCGATTGTATAACCATGCACCTACCACAAAATCCAATACGGCATCCCCCAGGAATTCCAGACGTTCATTGTCTTCCAGTGCTTCGGGATGTTCATTGAGATACGAACGATGGGTTAGCGCCCTACTTAAAAGTAGTAAATCACTCATTTCCGGAATAATACGTGCGGCAAGTTGTTCCGGAGTCTCAATTTCCTTATCCTGTCTTGAATTGATCAAAGATCATCACTCCTTGGAATAAGGAGAGCGCCAACCACTCTTTCCAGAGGAGTTCGCGTTCACATTATTCGGTTATAGTATTATGTTCGTTTTATAACCTGATCCGGTTAATATCGAAACGACAGTTCCGACAATACTTATTTTATCATTGAGCAGCGGAGTTATCGAGAGGGAAGATGTGGGTTCACAGTAAATTCCCTGCCGTGCCAGCATATGATAAGCATCTGTAATTTCTTTTTCAGTGGCGGATACCAGAAGGCCCATACCCGAATTCATGCGCTTTAATATTGCACCACCATGCACAGGAGCAGCCACGCTTGCTCCCTCAGCGAGCGTGTGAGTTGCATCGAACTCACAAACCTCATTGCTCCCGTTGCGGAAGGCTGAAACCATTGGAGAGCAATTTTCAGGCTGCACTCCGATAAATCGCGGCAGCCGATTAATTTCCCCGGCACGCAGGAGTGCTTCGAAACCCAATATGACGCCGTATAACAAACCTCCATGCCCCACAGGAGCAATGATGGTTCCCGGTGCCTCGTGCATGGAACCTGTAATTTCGTATGCGATTGTGGCGTACCCGGCAAGCCCAAAGGGCATATATGCATGGCTGGCATATACCTTTCCTTCCTTTACTGCTGCCAGGACGGCACGCGCCGCTTCAGCGCGTGGACCCGGAATCCGTACCAGGTTCGCTCCGTACATTTCGATTTGCCTACGCTTTGGCCCCGACGTAGACTCGGGCGCGTAGATGGTGCCCAACAAACCCGTTTTTGCTGCATAAGCAGCAAAGGATGCGCCAGCGTTGCCAGACGAATCCTCAACTGCCTCTCGAATTCCGCGTGAAAGCAGAAAACTAAGCAGAACAGCCGTTCCGCGGTCTTTAAATGATCCTGTTGGATTTTGACTTTCCATCTTGAAGAAGACTTCTTTGCCATTTACTGATGCACTCAGCAAAGGAGTATCCCCCTCACCCAGGGTAACCGTGGGTGAATCGCTCTCCAGGCCAAACATAGCTGCGTACTTCCACATACCTTGTGTCTGATGCTTGATTGCCGTAGACCGGTAAGTTGGAAGCTCTTTATAATCAAAAATCCCGCCGCATTCGCAGAGATAAGGAGTATGATCTTCTGGGTAAGGACGATGGCATTTGGAACAATAAATAAGATCAATCATTCTTTTTTTCCTCTATGCAAAATCGATCTGCATTCAATTATTATATCCGAGCACTTGTGAGAAGAAATATTAGATACCGGCACACTATCTGCTATAATAACGCTCGTGGATTTTCAAATCGCAGGGCATCAAACAGATGGATACAAAATTGATACAGAGGTTTATTCCGGACCCCTGGATTTACTGCTGCAACTGATCGAGAAAGCAGAACTCGACATCACCCGCCTTGCCCTGGCGCAGGTCACAGACCAGTATCTTGAATACATGCACCACCTTGAAATCCAAGATGCCGCAGAAGTATCCGCCTTCCTGGTGATCGCTGCCAAACTGGTGCAGATCAAATCAGCTGCGCTGCTGCCGAAACCCGTTAATCCCGATCTCCAGGTGGAAGAAGATCCCGGAGAGTCACTGGCCAGGCAACTAATCATTTACAAACGATTCAAAGAATTATCAAAGTTCCTTGAATCGCGTGAGGCAGCAGGATTGCACACGTATTTGCGCCTTGATACGACAGCCAGCCTGCAAATCCCTTCCCGCCTGGATATCAGTGAGCTGACCCTTGAAGCCCTGGTTCAAGCTGCCAGAGATATTTTCGGTAGCCCTAATAACCTACCGCCGTTGAGTGAGGTTGTCTCGATCTCGCGCTTCACCATTCGGCAAAAAATTTCAACCATTCTGGATACACTGAAAAAAACTGGAAAACTTACCTTCCGCAGTCTCTTATCAGAAAAAGGCAACCGCGTTGAAATCGTAGTCACCTTTCTGGCAATGCTCGAATTAGTCAAACGTCACATGATCGGAGCTACACAACCAGCATTGTTTGGAGATATCGAACTTCAACCTGAAGGCGAGATCGCTGCCCTCGAGGATGAAGAACTGGAATTCGTTGATTAATCCTTTTTCTCTTCATCTTCATACAAATTATACGGCAGCCTGTTACCGATCCAGACAGCCATTAAACTAATATCATCGTCAGTTTCCCGAAGATCAGGGGCGTTTTTCCGTAGTTCCTCAATTAAAACCTCATATGTATCCGCTTTAGGCCAATCGAGTTGAAATCCTGGAAGAAGACTATGGTCATCATCCACTGGAGGAATGAGCCACCCCCTGGAAGCCAACAATTCAGCCATTTTGGACCTCAGGTCAGCATGCTGATGACTCCAGGCTTCCATCACGGCAGCGGCAAATTCAGGTGAACGCTCAAAAAGCGAGGTGCTGTTCTTGATTTTGATTCCTACTGGAGCGAGATTGCTGTTTCGGAATCCGGGAATTTGTACGCCTTTCGAAACCATGCGGCCAATACGCTGTCGTAGCTCAGGCGTATTGATTGTCTGATCAGACAATGCTTCTTGCAGAATGACCAGGCGATAATCATCGCGCATAAATTCATTCACAGCGTGGAACGGCAAAACCTTTTTTTGAATCGTTTTCTCCATAATAAAATGTTCCTTTTTTCAGTAAATTGATGCTCAATTCCTGGCTTTCTATTGATTCACCTTCTGACTTACCTCGTCCAACAGATCCATTTCACTCTCGTCGAGCTGCCAACCTCGAGCTCCGAGGTTTTGCAGCATCTGATCGGCATTTTTAGCCCCTGGTATAGGAATAACACCCTTACACATAATCCAATTCAAGGCTACCTGACCAGCAGTTTTTCCATCATGTTCGTTTCCAATACGGATCATCGTTCTTAGTAAGGGTTGTATCTTCTCCAGGCAAGTACGGTTGTACTGGCTGGCTCGTCCCCCCCGCGGCGGATTCTGTATGGAGTACTTACCCGTTAGTACACCCGAAGCCAGAGGGCTATACGCAATTAGTTTAATCCCATGTTCCCTGCAATAATCCATGATTCCGTTGGTTTCGACCTTGCGCTCCAACAGATGATACTCCATTTGCACTGAGGTTAACCGCAATCCTCTTCTAGATAATGTTTCATGAGCGGAGATAATTTGTTCAAGACTGTAGTTCGATACCCCAACAGCTGTCACCAGGCCATCCTCTACCACATCTGCCATGCGGTTCATCCATTCAGATACAGATACTGGTTTTAGAGGCCAGTGCATCTGGTAGAGGTCAATTTTTGATAAATCTAATCGTCTCAAACTGGCAATGAGGGCTTTCCTAAGCGAATTGGAGGAAATTCTCCACGGGAACGGCATCATCTTTGTTGCGATCTTTACCGGTGCATCCGTTTCCTTTAATAGTTTACCCAGTAATGTTTCGCATTTTCCCTGCCCGTAAACCTCTGCAGTATCAAAGAACGTTATTCCATTGGAAATGCACTCTTTGAAGGCTTCTTCAACCTCTGGTTCACCATAACCTTCGCCAAAGCCCCAATATAGGCGGTCTCCCCAAGCCCAGGTTCCAACTCCCATGTCGATACGCGAAAAGAAATCCATATCTGCAATTTGCGGTGAACTCATTTTATCCATTTCCTATTTAAACATCAAAATATTATACACAACAATCCGTGTGGTCGAATCATGAGTCAGATAGATACGATATAATACTATCAATCATAAAACTAAATCGATAACATACTAGCGGGAGGTAACATGGTTGAACATTTGGAATTTACAGCAAATTACAACGATCTATCCACCGAACAAGGTTTCCAGTTTGAATTCGTCTGTGGCCGGTGTAACTCAGGTTATCGAACCAAATTTAAACCATCAATCACTGGAAAAGTGAGTGGTGCATTGGATGCCGCCAACAGTATTTTTGGCGGGATCTTTGGTGCCGCTGCTAATATTGGCGACCGCGTACATTCCGCCACCTGGGAAAAAGCTCACGATGATGCATTTGTTGAAGCCGCTCAAGAAATTCGTCCTCATTTCATCCAATGCCCCCGCTGTCAAACCTGGGTTTGCCGTGATAAATGTTGGAATACAAAAAAGGGGTTGTGCAAAGAATGTGCTCCCGATCTGGGTGTTGAAATGGCTGCCGCACAAGCCTCAAAATCCGTAGAAGAGATCTGGGCACATGCCGCTATGGCGGAAGAGGACAAGAAACTGGGGACAGAATACTGGCGTGAAGGGATCACCGGCACATGCCCTAATTGTGAAAAACCACTGGCTGCCAATGCAAAATTCTGCCCGGAATGCGGATACTCATTAAAACCAAAAGATAAATGCCCTAAATGCGGCGCAAAACTGCTTCCCAACTCAAAATTCTGTGCAGAATGCGGTGAAAAAATCTAGCAAGTTACCGGGAATTATTCGATCAGGTTCAATCTTTGATTGGACCTGATCTGTCCCTTAATTACGGAAATGTCATGGCTGAAGATGTCACTCCAATCAGGCAACAATACCTGGATATAAAAAAACAATATCCTGACACGATCGTTTTCTTCCGGTTGGGTGATTTTTACGAAACCTTCGATGAAGACGCTCATATCACCTCTCGTGAACTGGATATCGTCCTCACATCGCGTGGTGTCTCTAAAGGCAAACGCATCCCGATGGCTGGAATTCCATACCATGCTGTGGAGAATTACCTTTCGCGGTTGATCGAAAAGGGGTATCACGTTGCCATCTGTGAGCAGGTTGGCGATCAGCCCGCTAAAGGACTCTTCCCGCGTGAAGTTGTCAGGGTGGTGACACCAGGCACGTTGATTGAACCTGGACTGATCAAATCCAATGAGAACAATTTTCTGGCGGCCATCACGGTTGAAGACTCCAGTTTCAGCGTCGCTTTTGCTGACATCTCAACCGGTGAATTTGCGGTCACTGAGATTGAATCCCTGGATCCTTTCAGTGATTTACGTTCTGAACTAGTGCGGTTAAATCCCGTGGAAATCCTGGTTCCTGAATCCCTAAAAATCAACGGATTGTTTTCGGGTCACTTGACACACCTGCCAGACTGGCGTTTCGAGACTGGCCGATGCCGGGAAATCCTGCTGCGAAAAATGGAAGTCTCCACCCTGGATGGCTATGGCTTGGAAAGCCTTCCATTGGCCATCCAAACCGCAGGAGCCGTGGTTCAATATCTCGAACAGACCCAGCCTACCGCCATTTCGATGCTAAAAAGCATTTACACTTATAACACCAGCGAGTTCATGATGCTGGATGCTTCCACGCGCCGCAACCTTGAATTGACCGAGACAATTCGCCGTGGTGAAAAGGAAGGGTCTTTACTTTCCATTCTGGATCAGACAATCACTCCTATGGGGCAACGCTGTATGCGTAACTGGGTTAGTAAACCCCTGCTGAATGTTGAAAAGATCAGGCAGCGCCAGGCAATCGTCGATTCTTTTTTTACCAATTCTCTTGAACGTGCAGATTTCCGTGAGCATTTGCGTCACATTGGCGACCTCGAAAGGCTATCTACCCGTATTACCAATAATTCAGCTCAACCGCGCGACCTGGTAGGAATTCGTGCCATTCTGCAAAAGCTGCCAGAAATCAAGAGCATCCTTGCCAGCGAATCACTCCATCTTGATGAATTTCTACAAAATCTCCCTTTATGTGAAGATACCTGTAGATTGCTGGAAAGTTCTATTGACGAAGAACCTCCCGCAACGTTGCAGAATACTGGTGTGATCAAACCCGGTTATTCTGAAGAACTCGATCACGTGATCGAAATGTCGCGTCATGCGCGTGAATGGATCTCCAACCTCGAGAGCGTTGAACGCACGCGTACCGGGATCAAAACCCTCAAGGTTGGATACAACAAGGTCTTTGGCTATTACCTTGAAGTCACCCACAGCAATACCCAGCAGGTACCTCCTGAATACATTCGCAAACAGACGCTTGTCAACGCTGAACGGTATATCACACCGGAAATGAAAGAGTACGAGTCTCTGGTGCTGAATGCTGAAGAGCGGATCAAAGAAATCGAAACACGCTTATTCAAAGAGATCTGCACAATAATGCAACCCCAGGTACCGGCATTGATGGCCGCATCACGCACAATCGGTGAACTGGACGTGTATGCCAGCCTGGCAGAGGTGGCGGCCATTCACAGCTATGTCAAACCAGAGTTGGTTGAAGATCCAATGATCGAAGTGGTGGACGGACGCCACCCGGTGGTTGAAACCACCTTGAAGAATGACCGCTTTGTTCCAAATGACACCATACTCGAGGAAGGCGAGATTATCCGCGTCATCACTGGTCCAAATATGAGTGGTAAATCCACATTTCTCCGCCAGATTGCCTTGATCGTGCTCATGGCTCAGATCGGATCGTATGTTCCAGCTTCCAGTGCAAAGATCGGTATTGTCGACCGTATCTTCACCCGTATTGGTGCACAGGATGAGATCCATGCCGGTCAGTCAACATTCATGGTCGAAATGATCGAAGCCGCCAATATCTTGAATCATGCCACACCGCGCAGCCTGTTGATCCTGGATGAGATTGGACGAGGTACATCAACCTATGACGGTCTATCCATCGCCTGGTCGGTGATCGAATATATTCACAATCACCCCAGGCTGCGTGCGCGCACTTTTTTTGCGACTCACTTTCACGAGTTGATCCAATTGAGCGACCTTTTACCGGGTGTACGTAATTACAATGTCGCTGTCACTGAAAACGGTACCCAGGTTATCTTCTTGCATAAGATCGTTCCCGGCGGTGCAGACCGTTCATACGGCATCCATGTTGCCCAGCTAGCCGGGATTCCCCGCCCCGTGATCACCCGCGCCAGTGAGATTCTGCATCAATTGGAATCAAGCTCAGGATCAGCGATAAAGGTCGAACCCTCCCGCACACAACAGATGGTCCTCTTTCCTGAAACCAATCCGTTACTTGATGAACTGAAGAAACTCGACATGAACTCACTCCCCCCGATTCAAGCATTGAACATTCTGTATGAATGGCAGCGCAGGTTCACCAATCCTAAAGACGATAAATAATTTATCTTTGTCGAATAAAAAATGGCCCGGGGGAAACGGGTTATTCGTTTGGCATTGACTTTGGTATTAATATGCAGCCTGACCATGGAGCAAGATCTAGTTGGACTGTTGTATCTATTGGTGTGAACTCTTCCGATGTCAGCAAGTTTCTGTAAATTCCTGGTTTTCGTACGGCAGTGGCTGCATGCTTGATCGATGGAGAGGGATTGATCACCACTGTACATTCTTGATCCTCATACGCCCTCAACCAGCTGACCCACCCTTCTCCAATGTGTGTCGTGTTGACATTGATTTCTCCCCTGCGCAATGCCACCTGGCTCTTCCGGATGCGAATTAGAGTCTGTACCCATCTGCGCAGATCATTATTCCATTGGCTTTCATTCCACGGAAAAGTTTTACGGCAGTCTGGGTCTTTTCCGCCTGAAATCCCTACCTCGTCCCCATAATAGACCGCTGGAGCGCCAGGCTGCGTCATCAGCATCAGATAGGCCAGCTTTGCTTTTTGGACGCTGCCACCTGTCATCGTTAATAGTCTTTCTGTATCATGACTTCCCAGCAAGTTATACATGGCATTACGATTCTCAACTGCGTATTGCTGGTGATGTTGGTTAAGGTGACTTGAGAAGTATTCCGGTGTGATTTTTCCACTCAACAGGTCAAGGATTAAAACCCTGAGCGGATAATTCATCAGCCCGTCGAAATGTGCATCCCCAACCCACCTTTTATCCCCGTCCCAAATTTCGCCCACCAGGTAAGCATCCGGATTAATTCGCTTGACTGTATCACGAAAAGCAGCCCAAAAAGGATCATCGTCAATCTCGTTGGGTACATCAAGCCTCCAGCCGTCAATACCCTGTTCTGTCCAGAAACGTGTAACTGACAGGATGTACTGCCTTACAAGCGGGTTGCCGGTATTCAATTTGGGTAAACTTTTGAATTTCCACCACGCCAGGTAAGATGTAGCATCTCCCGGCGAATAAGCGTCCACTGGAAATCGTTTGATATAAAACCAATCTTTATACGGTGAAGCAGATTGGTTTTCAAGCAAATCGCTGAAAGCAAAAAAACCACGCCCGCAATGATTGAACACACCATCAAGGATGAGTCGCATGCGATTGCGGTGTGCCACATCCAGAAGGGTGTGGAAATCCGAAAGAGTTCCCAGCTTGGGATCGATTTGAAAATAATCGGTCGCGTTATAACGGTGGTTGGAAGGGGAAAGAAAGATCGGGTTTAGATAGATCGTATCCACCCCCAGATCAAGCAAATAATACAACCTCTCGATTACCCCACGCAGGTCTCCCCCCTGGAATCCGTTTGTTGTCGGCGCGGAGTCCCAGGGTTGAACGTTTGGAGGATCATTGGTTTTATCACCGTTCTCGAAACGATCGGGGAAAATTTGGTAAAAAACACTGTCCTGAACCCAACCTGGAACGGTCATATACCTGCCTTTGGTTTTAATTTTTCGGTCTCAGTCAACCGTCACGAACTGGTCCAATGACGCGCACCGCGTACAAAATCCTTGCCGTCCATCCATTTTTTCCCCGCCGGTTGTACTTCGAGCAGTATCAAACCACCTTCCGTGGTTCCGATACAGGGGTAACCGCCGCAAAGATCGCGTTTGCCTGGTAAAGTTGAACACAGCAAATCTACTTTAGCCTTGCGAACCTTTAATATCTGACCTTCCCAATCCATGAAGGTCCCGGGCCAATCAAAATATGCCCGGATCTTCCGTTCCAGCGTTTGCGCTGGATAATTAAAATCGAGCTGGCCGTCTTCTTTTTTGATCATTGAGGTATACGTTGCCCCGTTCTCTTCTTGGGTTATGGGGTTGATTGTTCCATTCAGGTAACCAGGTAAGGTCTCGATTAAAAGACTACCGCCGATTGCTGCAAGCTTTTCAGAAAGCGACAACGAAGTCTCATCAGGATCGATCGTTACGTCTTTCTTCGCCAGTTCCGGGCCGGTGTCGATGCCCGCATCCATTTTCATGATCGTTACTCCGCTGATGGTATCACCGTTCAGGATGGCAGCCTGGATCGGTGATGCTCCCCTCCAACGCGGCAACAGGGATGCATGTACATTGATACAGCCAAATTTTGGTAAGTCAAGCACATTTTGGCGCAGGATCTGTCCATAAGCAGCCACTACGATCAAATCTGGCTGAAGAGCCTCCAGCTGAGCAAATGATTCTGGCAGCCTGAGTTTTGCGGGTTGCAATACTGGTATTCGCAGCTGGTCAGCAAGAACCTTTACCGGCGGCGGTGTCAAGGTTTTTCCCCTACCTGCAGGTTTGTCCGGTTGTGTCACCACACCACATAATGTATATTTCTCTGCCAGATCTTTCAGAATTCGCACTGAAAAATCGGATGAACCCATGAAAACAATTTTTATCGACATAAAATAAATTTTAACATAAACATCCCCACCGGGAGGAGTTTGACTTTTTTAAATAATGTGTAAATGAGGAGAATTAAATTACAATAATACTATCAGGATAATGATTTCTGATGCTGATAGTATCAATTCATTCATTAGGAGAAAGAGCTGATGACGGATCAAACCCGGAAAATTATTGTTTACGGAACCAGTTGGTGCGGAGATACACGCAGAGCAAGGAAATTTTTCGAAGAAGAAAAGATCGATTACGAATGGATCGATATCGATCAGAATGAATCAGCTGCCGAATATGTCAAGAGTGTGGCCAACGGCTTCCGCAGTGTTCCAACCATCGTATTTCCGGACGGCTCAATACTGATTGAACCATCCACAAACCAATTAAGAGAAAAATTGTTGAAGTAAACCGCCGTTTTCGATTTTGGAATTATTTGCTAAATTTACGGTAGAGCCAATAACCCAGCAGCCCGGCTGCCAGGCCAATGAGTATGGCGTGCAGCCCATCATACTTTCGGCTCTGCTCCAAAAACACAGAGGGGGTCCGTGATAATTTAAGTTTAAGTGAATTCACAAACACGGGATCAGGCGTTACTGGTTTTAATACGTGATTCAGCCTGTCTTCCAGACCCCAGAGATGATTTATTCCGGAAGATTCAATTCCATCTGTCATATTCGCTTCCCCTGCAATCATTTATTTCTCCAATACGTTATACTTGTCGATCTTTTCCAGCTCTTCACGCAACGAGATTAATGAGCGGTGATAGAGACTTTTAATGGCACCCTCGGTCCTGCGCATAATGATCGCAATCTCTGCATTAGAGAGGTCCTCCAGATACTTGAGAAGGATCAATTGCTGCCGGTCTGGTGAAAGATTGCGGATCGCTTTCAGAAGCATTTCCTGCTCCTGATTCCTCTCCACCATTCTCTCCGGCAAGTCTCCAAGATGCGGTAGATCGATCTGATCCTCCAATGAGACTTCCCGCCGCCGGAAATTATCGCGGTGCCAATTTGCAATCAGGTTGTGTGCAATGCGGTACAACCATGCGGAGAAAGGAACTCCTTTCTCTTCATAGCTTCCGATGTGACCGAATGCACGGTGGAAAACCCTGGCGGTCAGGTCTTCTGCATCCTGCTCTGAACCAATCCGGTAATAAATATAGTTAAAAATCCGCTTGACATTCTGTTCGTAGAGATAGCTGAATGCTTCAGCGTTGCCGGTGCTGGCAAGCTTGACTGCGTTGTTGTCAGTAATTTCAAGGTTTACCGGTACAGGTTTCTTTTTCACCTATATAACCCTTATGATTTACTTTCGTTACACGAGATCCAACTCTTATTTTAATGCAATTGCCGCCTTTACCGCAGCATAAGCATCCAGAATTCCATATCCCGAACCGTACGTCCCATCGCCGCAATCTGGTTCAACGCCATTGGATGGTTGGGCAGTCTCGATCAACAGCCTCTTCGTGGTGTCTATATCTCCGATCAATGCCGGGTTTGCTGACCACATCAAAGCCACCACTCCGCTCACATGCGGCGATGAGAATGATGTTCCACTGGCAAAAGTGTACGTGCCATCGAGATCTGCCATTAATATTTGCTCTCCAGGGGCCAGCAGATCCGGTTTTTGCCGGCCACTGCCATCTACAGTCACCGGACCCAAGCTGGAAAATCCTGAGATTTGTCCAACTTTGTCCACCGATCCGGCAGTAAAAACATCCTCATAGATCGCCGGCGGATCAGTGACCGTCGAACACCCATAGTAACCGGTATTCCCGGCCGAGACGGACATGAAAATTCCTGCGTTTTTCAACACCTGCACGGCGGGTTTGAATATCTCAGTATCACAACCTTCAACCCTGGGGCAACCCCATGAATTATTCACAATCATTGCCCCAAGGGTAACATCGCCGTCTGTGAACGCGCTTCCTCCTTGAGGATATGGTGCGAACATGAATTGCATACAGTCGAGGTAACGCGCTACATTGCCCAGATTCCGCGCCAGGTTAACACATCCGATCCATTCTGCATCCTTCGCAATTCCACGGGTAGTGCCAACCTCAATACTCAGCGTACCGGTACCATGTCCGCCGTAATCCACTGGAGAATACGAACCATACCAGGGGTCCAGCCAATTGTAATCATTCGATCCCGCTTCACCCCGATAAGATTTTTCGAGTTCAGGATGCGTTCCCTCAACTCCTGAATCGGTTTGTCCGATGACGATCCCTTCCCCTGTAACTCCCAGCTCATCCCACACTTGAGGTACGTTGATCATCTCAAGGTTCCAAAGGGTTCCCTCCGGAGGAAGGTTTACTTCACCGCTTTCGGTTAGAATTTCCTTGGATAACGGGCGCAGTTGGGGGCTTTCCAAAACGCGGTCAACTCCTGGCTGTTTTTCCAGCCATTTTCGCATCAGGAAACCGCCGTCGACTTCCATCCCGTTTACCAGATAATAGGGTGTATACCCAATTTTCCATCGATCCAACTGGTTGCGCAATGATGACTGGGTTTCTTTTGCTGTTGTAGTTAAAGCTTGATAAAGAACATTTTTCCGTTCCACAAGCGGTTCAACCATTGCGTACTCGTCAGATTTGACCTGCTCCGAAAAAATGACAAATAATTTATCGCCAAAAAATCCTGGTTGTCCGAACAGGACGTATATCACTGCAAATGCAACGATGCTGATCCCGGTCAGGAGGAGGTCGCTTTTGTCCTGCAATCTCATTTTTGGTAAATGACGGAAGAAGAATACGATCACCACGGTAATCGCCATAAAAAAAATGAAAGAATACAGCCCCGCCTGTTCAGCCCACTGCGTGACCTCACCAGGAGCACCCGTGATAATTTGAGATAATTCATCCATGTCGAAAAACATTAAGGGTAGAGCCACCGTTAAGCCTGACAGTATCCCTGCAGCCAGTCTTCCATGATCATTACTTTTTTTGCCAGCAGCAGCAAATGCCACTATGAGCCACCCAGCGGCTGGTACAGATAGGGCTAACAATAATTCTGACCCGTTTTGCCCCAGCCCTGCTACCATTATTAACAGGAATACAGCAACAGCAAAACCATCAAAAAGAAATTCTCCCAGTTTGACTTCGCCTTCCAACGCCTGTGTTTTCTCTAGATAAAACGGGTAGATGCTGGTGATGACAAAAAGGCCAGCACTTCCTGCCAGTACGATTACCAGAACGGTGTCCAGGGGTGAACCTAGAGATCCCCACAAAATCCAGGGAATGGAGAAAGTCAGACCAGCCAGTACGGCGGTTCCCAGCAATCCCGATTTTTCTTTTCGGTCAGTTTTCTCTGTTACAGGTTTGCGGACCAGAAAAAGGATGACGACCATCAACAGCAGCGCAGCTGCAAGGAGAATGTTGGATTGGTTTTGAGAAGTCAAATACAAAAATTTTGCGGGTATGGAAAGAACGACAAATCCACCCCCGACCATCCACAGGCGGACCATCAGCTTAATTCGCGGGACCTTTACTGCAAAATATATTGGAACCAGGGGCAGGAACAGCAAAACTGCATAAATTGCCTGGATTCCCCAGCGAAAATCAATGACCCCCGCGTCACTCTCGAACATCGCCTGTTCAACAGACCAACGCACGTACAGGCTCAATACCGAAGATCCAGCCACCCATAACGAAAGAAATACAATGAGAAAGATAATTCCACAGCCAACTGCTTTTGAAAGCTGTCTTGGTTTGTCATTTCCCTGTTCCGCTAAATTACTATCCATGCATAACCTCGGTTCATATTCTATTTGTGAAAAAACGAAAATTAAGATAGACTAGTTCATCGTGTACAAAAATTATAAAGTACAACTGATAAACCTGAAAGTCACTCTACACATGCGAGGGATGATATGCAGCAACGATTCTTTAAGATCAAGACCAACGACGGATTGACGCTCCACGCAGTTGAATGGAAGCCGGAAATTAAGCCCAAAGCAGCCATCCTGTTGGTGCATGGGATTGGCGAACATACTGGACGGTATCAACACGTGGCTAAAACTTTTACCGATGCCGGTTTTGCGTTAACAGGCTTTGATTTACGCGGACATGGACAATCAGAAGGAATCCGCGGGCATTCCCCTTCATATGACGCCTTAATGGAAGACATCAATAATGGGCTCAAGATCGTCCGCGATACCTACCCTGGTGTACCAGTTTTTCTCTACGGACACAGCCTGGGAGGGAACCTCACGCTTTATTACTCGGTCACCCAAAAATTCTTGCCAGCCGGTGCTATCGTTACTTCGCCAGCATTGGGGGTTACAGTTCCGATATCAACAGTAAAAATGCTTGTCGGCAAAATCATGTACTCCATATTTCCTACTTTCCAGATGAAAAATGGTTTGGATCCAAACGATCTTGCTCGAGACACGAATGTCGGCCTGGCCTATAGCGCTGATCCGATGGTTCACACCTACACCACTGCCCGTCTGGGATTGGATTTACTGAACAGCGGTAGTTACATTATTGAACACGCCGCCAACATCCAGATGCCAATCCTCCTGATGCAAGGCACATTGGACAAACTTGTCAGCCCTGAATTGACAAAGAAATTTGCCGATCGCGCCCCCACGCAATTCGTGACTTACCGTGAATGGGAAGGTTATTACCACGAATTACACAACGAACCCGAAAAAGCTGATGTGTTGCAGGTCATGATCGACTGGTTGAATTCACATCTTTAGAAATGGGTCAAATCATCTGATTAATTGCCGATTCCGCAATTATCCTTGACCCTTTCAAAACATCAGGCTAAAATAATCATGTCTGCGCTGTATCGAAACTGAACCAGATTTAGCACAAAATACTTAATTTGGGCCGGTTGCTGAGAAACGAATGACTGATTTCCTTCAGAAAAATACCACCAACAGATGTTGCATTGCATATCATCTGAAGGTGGTTTTTTATTTGTTTATACCGGTTCAAAAATCATCCGAGGAGAAATTTCAATGACCGATCATCTTGTCCGTGGGTCTCTGTCCGATCTTGATCCAGAAGTAGCTCAATTGATTCAGCACGAAACTGAACGCCAATTCCGGAAATTAATTCTCATTCCGTCTGAAAGCACTGCCCCCGCTGCTGTACGGGAATCGCTTTCATCGGTTTTCCAGAACCTCTATGCTGAAGGCTATCCAGATGAAGACTCCCGTTGGATGACTGAAGAAGAAATCCTGGATTACCCCGCCAGACTCTCATATTACCGCCGATATGCCGATCCCCGTTATTACAAGGGAGTTGAATACGCCGATGTGGTGGAAGCTCTCGCCCGACGCCGCTGTGCAGAGGCTTTCGCCACAGAGAAAATCAGCGCTGATCAGATCTTCGTCAATGTACAGGCACTTTCCGGTGCGCCGGCCAACAACGCGGTTTATCATGCATTGATCGAACCCGGCGATGCCATCCTTGGAATGAATCTATTGCATGGGGGACATCTCACCCACGGATCTTCGGTAAACCGGTCAGGCAAGTTATACAAAGTCTCGCATTATAATGTTGATCCTGTAACTGAAAAGATCGATTACGATAAACTGGAAGCACTTGCAAAGGAAGTCCAACCCAAGGTCATCATCTGCGGTTACTCTTCCTACCCCTGGATTCCAGACTGGGCACGATTCAGGGCAATTGCCGATTCTGTTGGTGCCTACCTGCTGGCGGATGTTTCGCATATTGCCGGCCTGATTGCTGGCAAAGCAATTCCCTCTCCTGTTGGATATGCACACGTGATCACCTTCACCACGCACAAGACGCTCTGCGGACCACGTGGCGCCTGCATCTTGACCACTGAAAGTGCATTGGCCAAGAAGATCGATAAGGCCGTCTTCCCCGGTGAACAAGGCGGACCTCACGTGCACGTTTTCGCAGCCCTGGCAACAACCTTCAAGATTGCAAAGAGCAAAGAATTCCAAAAACTCCAGGAACAGATCATCAAGAATTGCGCTGCTCTTACCGGACGGCTTCAGGAACGCGGTCTGCGTATTCCTTTCTCCGGATCGGATTCTCATCTTGGGAACATCGATTGCAAAACCGTTATCGGTCCGGACGGTACGACACTGTCGGGTGATATTGCAGCCAGGATCCTGGATATCGCCGGGATCGTCATGAACCGTAACACCATCCCGGGTGACAAAACAGCATTAAATGCCTCGGGCATCCGCTATGGTACTCCCTGGATGACCCAGAGAGGATTGAAAGAAAGCGATATGGTGAAGGTTGCCGATATCATAGCTGATATCCTGGTTTCAATCACTCCATATACAGTTGAAACACGTAAAGGTCCTGCACAGCGCGCCAAGGTGGATTTCAAGGTACTCGAAAACGCCAAAGTCAAAGTACGCGCCATTTGTGAAAAAGCAGGTGCAGACCTGACCTACCAGAAAACTGGCTATCCGCATTTTTATTTCATCGACGATGTTCCCTCAAAAGAATCTGAATTTGCTGCTCTCGATCTGAAAGGCGAACAGATTCGTTACTTTGTCAATTATTGTTTCAGTTCGGATACCGAAACGTTGAAACCCGGTCAAAGCCACCCCACTTCTCTGCGCACTCCGCTCAGAATTATCGAGGGTGAATTATCCTGTGCCAAGAAAGACTGGTTCCGGTTTACGGTAAAGTCAGCGGATTTTGGCCTGGCAGCCACTTTCCTCCGTGCACTCTCGGATGGGTATATAGCATTTGATGACGATCTACCCCGCCGGATTCCCGGTCCCATAGTCATCGAAGAATCTGCTGAGGTTGCCGCGTTTTCAGCTGGCAATGCCATTTGCGAAACAAAACCGTACTTCATCGGCAAGAAGAAAGGCAACGGTAAATCCCTGCCTTCCTTCGTTTGGAAAGAACCCGAAACACCAGAGTTGAAACGCACCTCCCTCTATGAAACACATAAGAAACTTGGCGCCAAGATCATTCCCTTCGCCGGATGGGAAATGCCGGTCTGGTACACTTCTGTTGTTGAAGAACACCTGGCATGCCGAAAAGTGGCAGGTCTGTTCGATGTTTCTCACATGGGTGTCTTCCAGGCGGAAGGCCCCCTCGCATCGGTATTCCTCGATTGCGTCTGCGGCAATGATATCGGTGCCCTTGCCGTCGGCGAATCCTGTTACACACATTTCCTCGATCCGGACGCCAATGTCATCGACGACACACTTGTTTATCACCGGGCACCTGAAAAATATCTCGTTGTTGTCAATGCTTCCAATGATGACAAAGATTGGTCATGGCTAAATGCCGTGAGAACTGGCAAGGTCATGGTGGACACCGCTCAGCCGTGGGTGAAGGTCTTTGGTAGTGGAGTCAAACTACGCAACCTGCGTGATCCTAAAGAAGGCGATGACATGCGTGTCGATATCGCGCTGCAAGGTCCAAAATCACGCGACATCCTGCTTTCACTTGGTTGTGATGCTTCCACTTTGAAAAAGGTAAAAGCTCTCAAACGCACCGAATTATGCGAAGCAGTGATTGGCGGATTTGATCTGATCGTCTCTCGAACAGGTTATACGGGTGAAAAGATGGCCTTTGAATTATTTGTTCACCCTAAACAAGCCGCAGCACTTTGGGATGCCATCACAAAAGCCGGTGTCCCACTGGGAATGAAACCATGCGGGCTCGGTGCAAGGGATTCACTGCGGACAGAAGCTGGTTTGCCTCTCTACGGCCACGAGATGGGTGGAGATATGAACCTGGGGGTCGCAGAAGCTGGCTTTGGATCCTATGTAAAGACATATAAACCTTGGTTTATTGGTAGAGATTCTTTCATTAAAAGGGAATCTCGCCGGGAAACAGTAGTCGTCAGATTCCGTTTCCCTGAGAAAGGTGTGCGCATGGCGCATAACGGCGATCCCGTACTTGACAGCAAGGGCAAGATGATTGGTGTGGTTACCAGCTGTGCTATCGACACAGATGGTCTGCTGACTGGTCAGGCTTCCATCGAATTGAAATCAGCCGTTGAAGGTACTCCAATCTTTATTTATCAAGGTTCTCCCAAGCTGGCCGGCAAAGCCCCAGCAGAGCTTGCCGCAGGCGATCGGGTAACCTTGCCAACTCCCGCAGTTGTACTGAGCCGTTTTCCGAAGTTGTAGAGTGAATTTGCAATCAAAAATCTAAACTAAAAGGAAAAAATAAATGCAAACTCCCTGGGACTATCGCTACGCACAACGCACGCAAAAAATGAAGGCTTCAGCAATTCGTGAACTGCTTAAAGTCACGGAACAGCCAGACATGATCTCCTTTGGCGGAGGATTTCCTGCAGCAGAAGTTTTCCCCGTAGAAGAATTTAAAAGGGCATGCAATTATGTACTGGAACACAAAGGAGCTGATGCACTTCAATACGGTGGTACCGATGGCTATGTACCCCTGCGTGAAATGATCTCCCGGCACACGAATCGTATCGGGATCAATGTTGATATCGATAATATCCTGATCACCTCTGGTTCACAACAAGCACTCGACCTTCTGGGTAAAATTTTCGTCAACCGCGGCGACCGAATTCTGGTTGAGTCACCCACTTACCTGGGTGCATTGCAGGCATGGAACGCGTATGGGGCGGAATATATCACCGTTCCAACTGACGAATGGGGAATGTGCACCGATCACTTGGAAGAAGCCTTGCGCATTGGCCCGAAATTCATTTATGTTTTGCCGAATTTCCAAAACCCCACTGGAACGACACTTCCAATTGAAAGACGCCAAAAATTAATCGAACTAGCTGACCGGTATGGTGTACCGATCATCGAAGATGATCCCTACGGACAGCTTCGGTATGAAGGTGATCATCTGCCTGCGGTTGAATTGCTCGATTCACAGATGCGCGTCCATAACGGATCGTATACCGGGAACGTGATCTACCTGAGTACCTTCTCCAAGATCCTGGCTCCAGGCCTTCGCCTGGCATGGGTGATTGCTCCGAAAGAAGTCATCCGTAAACTTTCTCTGGCAAAACAGGGTACAGATTTGCACACCTCCACCTTTAATCAGATCGTGGCTCATGAAGTGGGCCAACACGGGTTTATTGATGAGCATGTAAAGGAGATTCGTCGAGTTTATTCTGAAAGGCGCAACGCCATGCTTGACGCTCTTGAGGAGCACATGCCCGAAGGCGTAAAGTGGACACACCCGCAGGGTGGACTTTTCCTATGGGTGGAACTGCCAGAACAGTTTAATGCCACAGAAATGCTGCAGGAAGCCATCGATGAAAAGGTTGCATACGTCCCTGGCGAATTCTTCCACCCTGACGGCAGCGGAAAAAATACCATGCGTTTAAATTTCTCTTACTGCTGCCCCGAGAAGATCAACGAAGGTATCTCGCGGCTCGGAAAAGCTTTCAAAAAGAAATTACTTTAAGATTGTTTTGCACAAGCGGGTTCAGTCTTTGTAGATCCGAACCCGCTTATTTATTTTAAGATCCCCAGATCTTAAACTGCTGCAGAATCGACCCTCCTAAAAACTCCAGCAAAATCGAATTATCAGGGATCAGGTTTGTTTCCACTGGCAAGAACCATTCCAGGAATGCCAGCAAACGTTTGGCTTCTACGTACTCCTTGGTGCCGTATGGAACCTGGCGCAGCAACGGCTCGGCTAATCGCCGGATCGCCGACAGCTCGTATACCAATGCAGAATTGAACAATCTGTCTGCGTTCTCCTGGTAAGGGAAAATATATTCCTTTTCGCCGCGCTGTACTGAATCCCAGCGTGAGATTGTCTCCTGGGCTGAGTAACCGCGCTCGCGTGCGTCGCGCACGATACGCCGCAGAAGGCGGGTATCCGTGGTCGAGATGCGGTTATAACGATCCAAATTTAACTGGGTGAGACAGGAAGCATAAATCTTGTATGTCGATGCAGGATCGATATCAGGCAGCAAATCCGGATTTAACCCGTGGATGCCCTCAATGATGATCATCTGATCCGGCCTGAGCTGAATCAATTCCCCTTCTTTCCGCTTTCCTTCACGAAAATCATATTTTGGCAGCCTAACGGACTCGCCGCGGATCAATCTCTTTAAGTGATCCGAGAACAGATGGGTATCCAGAGCTCCAAGTGATTCGAAATTATATTCGCCATTTTCGTCCCGGGGGGTCATTTCACGGTCAACGAAATAATTGTCCATCTCCAATGGATATGGTGAAAACCCCTGGGCAAGGAGCTGCACAGAAAGACGTTTGGAAAATGTGGTCTTCCCTGAGGAGGAGGGGCCAGAGATGAGGATGATGCGTGCCTCGTCGGAACGTTCCGCAATCTGCTGCGATATTTCACTGATCTGCAGTTCGTGTAAGGCCTCTGAGACAAGAATAATTTCACGGATATTACCTTTTTGGATTGCCTCATTCAAAGCCCCAACCGATTCAATCCCTAATCGCTGCAACCAGTAACCATACTGCCTGAATGTGCTGAGCAGTTTGGGATAACTGGGCATGGGCGAGATCGTCTTTGGAGATCCGCGGCGCGGGAAGCGCAGTACGAATCCCTCACCTACCGCTTCCAACCCGATCCACTTTAAATAACCGGTTGAAGGAACCATGTACCCGTGATGATAATCCTGGTGGTCTTCCAGTTTGTACAAGACAAGGTATTCTTTCTGCCGGTACTTCAATAACCGGACCTTATCGTCTAATCCCTTGGAATCGAAATAAGCAATCGCATCATCCAACGGGACCATCTGCCTCTCGAATGGCAAATCAGCTGCCACCATCTCTCGCATGCGGTTGAGGAGCTTATCCAGGTCTTCTTCGGTCAATGGCTCCCGACCCACCGTTTGGCAGAAGTAACCACCTGCAGATACCGAATGGTCCAGGGTCATGATGACCCCGGGAAACAATTCCTCAAAAGCCGCTTCAAGCAGAAAAGTGATGGAACGGCGGTAAATCCTTGCCCCGTCATCATCTTCCATCGTTACCAGCCGGATACGGGCATCCATCTCAACCGTATAGGTCAATTCACGCAGTTCACCATTCACGACCGCACCCATGATCGGGGGATTGTCCCATTCCGGCAGTATTTGTAGAAGATCCGCCAACGTAGAACCTCGTTTACCGGTATATACTCTTCCGTCCGGTAAGACAATTTCAATCGTTTGACGTGTGGAATTGACTTTTTGATTTCCGTTTGAATTGATTTCAGCCATAATGAACCCTCAATTGATCTTGATCAGATGAACAGACATCTGGTTGAATTTCACAATCTTCTTTTTTCTAAGCTGATGCACAAATGAAAAACAGATCCTGTGATTGGCTTGTTTTATTCGAGTTCCATATATTCAATGATACGCCAATCCGCGCTTCTGGATCGGATTTTTTACACCCGTTTTACATCCACATAATTCTCCAACCAACCCGTAAAGGCCAATTCTAACACTTGAGGATTGGTTTTGGAATTCACCAACCGGTATAGTAGAATTGTAAAACAATGACCTCTTCATGGCGATTGATTATCTCAGATCCGAACACTGGCGCATGGAACATGGCTTTTGATGAAGCGTTGTTGAAATCATCGGCCGAAAAATCCACCCCGCCAACGCTGCGTCTGTTTAGCTGGAATCCAGCCGCACTCTCACTTGGTTTCGCACAACCACATACCGATGTAGATCAAGAAAACCTAGCGGTAGAAGGTTGGACTTTAGTCCGCAGACCCACAGGTGGACGCGCCATCCTCCATATCGACGAACTAACATATTCCGTGTGCGCACCTCTTGATAATCCCATCCTGAGTGGTAGCCTGCTGGAAAGTTATCGAAAGATTTCGCTGGCACTCCTAGATGCGCTGGCCAGGCTTGGAGTGGAGGCTGTAGGGGATAAGGAATATCTGAACGGAAATGGGAAAACATCGCCCAATGCCGTGTGCTTTGAGACTCCTTCAAATTATGAGATTACTGCCAGGGGGAAAAAACTGATTGGCTCCGCTCAGGCACGAAAATACGGCGGATTGTTACAACATGGCTCTCTCCCTCTTTTTGGGGATTTAACCCGCATCACCCAAGTTTTGAAATATCAAAATGAACAAGAAAGACAGAAAGATGCCAGGCTGCTCCTCGATCACGCTGCTACCCTCGAAACGGTGTTGGGTAAAGTAATCCCCTGGAAAACGGCTGCCAATGCTTTCATTGATAGTTTTTCGAGTACCTTTATGATCGATTTCATATCTTCATCTCCAACAGAACTTGAATTGGAGATGACGGAAGAGTTAATGCTAACGAAATACAATTCCTCTGCGTGGACAAACCGAATCTAGATTGATTGCATTCGTTCTACCTACATCGTTGAAGGATAATTCCACAAATCTTGTCAAAAGGGTAAAACTGGTACAATTCTTGCTATGGTAAAGAAGATATTTAACATGATACTGAGACTATTCATCTGGACGTTGGTGCTGGCAATTCTGGTCTTTGGAATCCCCCGGCTGATCACCGCTGCGGCTGCCAAAGGCAGAATCTTTCAGATCCCTGACGTCCCTGCGTCACGCGCAGCCATCGTATTTGGCGCAGGTCTGTTGCATGACGGCACACCGTCTCCTGTCCTAAAAGACAGGGTAACCGCTGCGGTCCAGCTTTATCAAGCTGGCAAGGTTGAAAAGTTATTGATGAGCGGTGATAACCGTTTCATCGAATACAACGAACCTGCTGCGATGAAGACATATGCAATGGGGCTTGGTGTACCGGAGGAAGATATCGTGCTCGATTATGCAGGCAGAAGGACGTACGACACCTGTTACCGCGCCAAGGAGATCTTCGGGTTGAATGAAGCGATCCTGGTTACCCAACGGTACCACCTGCCGCGCGCATTGTTTACCTGCCAGGGAATGGGAATAAATGTGAACGGAGTCGCTGCAGACTTGAGGATTTATAACTCGCATTCCCTTCGCTTTTGGAGCCTGCGTGAATTGCCGGCAACACTGGTAGCCGTTTGGCAGGTCTGGGTCTCACACCCGCTGCCAGTCTTGGGTGATACGGAACCAATATTTACGAATAATGATTGAAGTGAGCAGCAGCATGATCAACAGAGAGACGGCGTTATCGATCGTAAAAGAATATGTAAAAAATGAAGGTTTAATCAACCATATGCTTGCTGTGGAAAGCGCTATGGCGGCATACGCTGTAAAGCTTGGTGAACCGGTTGAAACCTGGAAATTAACTGGTTTACTGCATGATTTTGATTGGGAAATCCACCCCACTGCCGCTGAACATCCTGTGGCCGGTGCGCCAATACTGCGTGAAAAGGGAGTGCCTGAAGAGGTCGTACATGCCATTCTATGTCATGGCAGTCACCCGGACTTCCCGCGCCAGACGGCCCTCGAAAAAGGTCTTTATGCCTGCGACGAGATCACGGGGTTGATCACCGCAGTGGCACTTATCAGGCCATCACGTTCACTCTACGATCTTGAATCTTCGTCGGTGAAAAAGAAGTGGAAGGACAAAGCCTTTGCCGCAGGAGCAAACCGTGAAGAGATTACCCGGGGTGCCGAAGAATTCGGCGTGCCGCTTTGGGAACATTGCGATTTTGTGATAAAAGCGATGCGTACCATCGCTCCCCAATTAGGATTGGAAGGGAACCTCACCCCTGGAAAATAAGCCAGGGCGGTATTTGAAGGAGATTGCCATGACATTGCAGGGAAAAGGAATGATGATTTGGAAAATTCCAAATTGCGAGGGGGGCAGTGCCAGCACGATCGCCAGTGTTGCCAAGTCAGCTGGTTTTTCCCACATACTGATTAAAATTGCCAATGATACCCGGCCGTACAACGTTGACAGTACTGGGAAAGACCTGGTCGCGCCGGTAGTGGATGCCATTCGCGCCAAGGGAATCGAGGTTTGGGGTTGGCATTATGTTTATGGATATGATCCAATCGGCGAAGCAAACATTGCCATCTCCCAAATGAAGAAATTTAATTTGGATGGATATGTTATCGATGCCGAGGTGGAATATAAAGCGGCAGGCCGCGATGCGGTTGCCCGAACCTTTATGACCCAGCTTCGCAAAGGGCTTCCTTCGAAACCAGTCGCGCTATGCTCCTTCCGTTGGCCCTCATACCACGGCACATTTCCCTGGACAGCATTCCTGGAAAAATGTGACCTGAACATGCCGCAGGTTTATTGGATGCAAGCACACAACCCTGAATATGATTTGACCCGCAGTTACAATGAATTCAAAGCTATCACTCCCTGGCGGCCGATCGTTCCCACAGGCCCCGCCTTTGGGCAGGATGGATGGGCACCAACCGCTTCAGATACCAAGATATTCCTGGATACCGCAAAGAAATTGGGCATGACCGCCGCCAATTTTTACTCCTGGGATTATTCCCGGAAGAGTTTACTCCCCGTTTGGAATGAAATTGCAAAATACAGTTGGCCGGTTTCCAGCACCATTCCACCCAACACTGATCCATTGACGAAGATATTTACAGCTCTTAATGCCCACGTTTATGACCCATTCCTGGATATTTATGATGCAAATGCCGTCCTGGTAACCCCAAAACAGACGTACCAGGGAAACGCAGCCGTGAGAGCATTCTTCGGTCAGATGCTGATGAATCAACTTAATGATGGAGTCTTTACTGTTACCTCAAAAGAAGAAAGCGGAAATACTATCCATTATACTTGGACATGCAATTCGTACCGCGGAAAGGTCACGAACGGCAGTGATACTCTGGGAATAAAAGATGGTAAGGTCGTTTATCACTACTGTTATTACACCATTAGCTAACAATTGAACCTCCGATTTCAATCTCCGAAATCGGAGGTCGTTTTTATAGCAGTGATCTTATCTCCAGCAGCTAGTTTGCATAACACACCACCCTTTGTTGCCCGGCGTGTAATATCGATCTCATCGATCCGAACTGTTTTGGCTGCGGCCTTTTTGAAGTGCAGTGTGTATTGTTGATTTTTCTTGCCAAAAACCACTCCCACAAGCTTGACTCCCTCTTCGAGACGGCAGCCGATCACTCCCTGCCCGTACCTTCCCTGGATCGGGAATCCGTCCGGCTCGATACGCCAGCCAGTACCATTCGACGCCACCAGAACCACTTCCCCTTTGCCAGCCAGCTCAACCATCCCCACGGCTTGATCACCAGACGCCAGCTTAACAGCATTCACACCTGCCGCCATTAAGCCCATGACACGTACTTCGTTTCCTTCGAACCGAATTGCCATTCCATTCTGTGTCACGACCAAATACTGGGAATTGTCTTTTGCAAGATTGACTTCGATTAGGTCATCTCCTTCATTAACTTTCACCAATGTAAAGATATCAGAAGAAGGTCCTTTCAGTTCAGATGCAAGAGATTTCTTGATCATTCCCTGGCGGGTAAGTGTCACCACACACAGGTCAGCACTGCTGTCCGCAGGAATCGTAAACATGGCCACTGGAATCCCGCCATTTCGCAGAGGTGTAACTTTGTCATACAATGTCCCGTCATCGAGACTCTCGATCAACGGCAGCGCCTGTATGGAAATTGCAGCCGCTTGTCCATCAGATTTGACCAGGTAAAGCGTCTGGTGCGAATCCGTTCGAATCAAGAAGTGCGGAGCTTCCTTCCCGCTCATGCGCGGTTGTTTTTCGGTCATGAGCTTGCCAATCTTTCCTTCAGCGTTCATTGCCACCCAAACAGATTCCACTGGCGTGACATCGCGAACCGTCAGCAATTCTGCAGCAGATTCTCCCTGTTTCAAATAAACAATTTGAGATTTTCGCCGGTCTGCATATCGGGCCTTTATCTCCTTAAGTTCGGCTTCTACCGTCTGCCTCTGCTTGAGAGGTGATTTTAAAATTGCCTGCAATTCCTTGATTAAATCCAAAAGATCTTTATATTCCTGTTCGATCTTTTTTCTTTCAAGTGCAGCCAGTCTCTTTAAAGGCATTTCCAGGATGGCATTGGCCTGGATGACCGAAAGCTTGAACTTCTTCATTAATTTTTCACGAGCATCATCTGTATCCGCAGACCGGCGGATGATGGCAATCACCTCGTCCAGGTTTTTCAGCGCAATTCGCAGACCTTCAAGGATATGAATCCTATCCTGCGCCTTCTTTAGATCATATTCGCTGCGCCGTTTGATGACTTCGATGCGGTGTTCGAGGAACACCTTTAACGCCTGCTTAAGAGTCAAAAGTCTTGGCTCATTGTTGACGAGTGCCAGCAAATTGATGCTATACGTTACTTGCATTGGTGTGCGCTTATACAACTCTCGCAGCACATCCTCGGCATCCACGGATTTGTTCAACTCAATGACTATGCGCATACCGTGACGGTCGGATTCATCCCGCAGATCTGAAATTCCCTCAAGCTGCCCCCCTCGCGATAATTCCGCAATACGCTCGATTAGCGCTGATTTATTGGTCATATAGGGCAATTCAGAAATGATCATCCGGCTCTTTCCCCGCGACATCTCCTCCAGATTCACTCTACCACGCAGCGTGATGCGCCCTTTGCCAGTGGCATACGCCGCCAGGATTTCGTTTTGCTCATGCTCTTGTAGGATGATCCCGCCAGTCGGAAAATCAGGCCCCTGGATGAATTTCATCAATTCACCCACAGTGATATCATCTAATTTTTGCCAATGTTCAAGCATGAATGCCAGTGCATCGATCACCTCGCCCAGGTTGTGCGGTGGAATGCTGGTTGCCATTCCCACCGCGATGCCTGAAGCTCCGTTTACCAGCAGGTTTGGGATCGCTGCCGGCAAGACAGCTGGTTCCTTCAGGGTATCATCGAAATTACTGTCAAAATCAACCGTGTCGCGGTCAATCTGGTTCAGCAGGTCGATCGCAAAGGCAGTCGTACGCGCTTCGGTGTAGCGCATGGCTGCCGGGGGATCACCGTCCACACTGCCAAAGTTGCCCTGCCCGTCGACAAGGGCATATCGCATCGAGAAGTCCTGGGCCATGCGTGCCATGGCTTCGTATACAGCCTGGTCGCCATGTGGATGGTACTTGCCCAGTACTTCACCAACGATCCTGGCCGATTTCTTATACGCAGAATCAGGTCGCAAACCCATATCATACATGGCATACAGTAAACGCCTTTGGACAGGTTTCAATCCATCTCTCGCGTCAGGTAATGCCCGTGAAACGATTACACTCATCGCATAATCCAGATATGATTGCTGCATTTCATGATCGATATCAACTTTTCGCACAAGTCCCATATCCATTGGCTCTACTCCGTCTGGTAATCATCCGTCTGATTAAGTTTACACTACGACTAAAAAGGGTGCACATACTTTAAGCAAACTGATACATTCTGGCTAAAAAACACAAGACACCCTGGTATTGGTATCCAGGGTGTCTCGACTTGATCAACAATTGTGATTCAGTTATTCCGCTGAACCTTCTCCAGAAGCCTCAACGTCCTCGGTAGCTTCCATTGCAGGTACCTGTTCAGGCTGTGCACTAAACCGGCCGTGAACAAAACCAGTTCCAGCAGGGATCAGTTTACCGATGATCACATTTTCTTTCAGACCGTACAAGGGATCTTCGGCTGAGGCAATGGCTGCACCTGCAAGCACTTTAATCGTATGTTGGAAGGATGCTGCAGAGAGGAAGGACTCGGTGCTCAAGGAGGCCTTGGTTACTCCAAGAAGAATCTCAGCAAAGCGTGCAGGCTGTTTGCCCTCCGCAACCAGTTGTTCGTTCACCTTCTTGATCTCAAGACGGTCAACCACATCACTGGGCAGATAATTGGAATCACCAGACCTGATGACTTGAACTTTACCAATCATCTTGCGAATGATGACTTCAAAGTGCTTGTCATTGATATTCTGACCCTGGGCACGGTAAACCTTCTGAATCTCTGTCATCAGATACATTTGAGCAGCTTCGCGGCCTTTGATCTTCAAAATCGTATGCGGATTGATGGACCCTTCGGTTAATGCCTCGCCAGCTTCAACCTGTGCACCATCACGAATGATCAGACGGGAAGTACCCGGAATTTCATAATCCTCACTCTCACGCTGCTCGTATGAAACGATCACCTTGCGGCCTTCCACACGCACCCTTCCGGAATGCTCGGCAGTGATCTGGGCAGCTTCAAAACTGGCGATTAAATCACCAGCTTCGATTGTGGTTTCATCCTGGGCAACGATCGTCCAGTCTGCAGGGATTTCAGACTCATCCGAAACCAGTTCGCTGTGTTCAACGCGTACCAGTTTCTGATCGCCTACACGATCAGCCTGTATAATTTTCGCCACACCGGAAATACCTGTAATCACGGCTTCACCCTTGGGAGTGCGACGGGCTTCAAACAATTCCTCTACACGCGGCAGACCCGTTGTGATGTCTCCGCCAGAGGCAACACCACCGGAGTGGAAAGTACGCAGGGTCAGCTGCGTGCCAGGTTCACCAATGGACTGGGCAGCAACGGTTCCTACCGCAGAACCCAGGGTAACCAGTGCGCCACGGCCAAGATCCATACCATAACACCTGGCACAAATGCCGTGTATGAGCTCACAAGTCAATGGTGAGCGCACAAATACATTTTCAACGCCCGCATCTAGGACCTTTCGGATTAAATCGTGATCGAGAATTTCATCACGGTCAGCGATAATCTCACCAGTTTTCGGGTTTACCACGCGGGCAGCTACAGAACGTCCAAATAAACGCTCTTTCATCTTCTGCCCGGCAACATCATCCTGTTTTCGAATCCAGATACCGTCTTCAGTACCGCAATCTTCTTCGTTGACAATAATATCTTGTGCAATATCCACCAGTCGGCGAGTCAGGTAACCTGCATCTGCCGTACGAAGAGCAGTATCAGCAAGACCTTTTCTTGCACCATGCGTGGAAATGAAGTACTCGAGGGCAGTCAGACCTTCTCGGAAATTGGATTGAATCGGCAAGCGGATGATACGACCCGAAGGATCGGCCATCAAACCGCGCATACCCGCCAGCTGTGAGATTGGTCCAAAACCACCTTTGGTTGCACCCGAACTTGCCATTGTAGACAGATTACCAGTTGGATCCATCGCCTTTCGAACGGCTTTACTGACCTCATCCGTAGTCTTCTGCCAGATTTCGATGACGAGCTTATCTCGCTCATCTTCTTTCAATAGGCCTCGGCGGTAATCTTTATTGATCTTGTCAACTTCACCTTGTGCTTTAGCCAGGATATCCGTTTTCTCTTCAGGAATCGAAATATCCGCAACCGCAATGGTTGTTCCAGACTTCATGGCATACTCAAAGCCAATATCCTTGATTGCGTCAGCTACATCGGTGGTGGTCTTTTCACCACAGAGATCATAGACATCAGCAATCAGATCCTTTACTCCAGTTTTCTCAAGAACAGTGTTGATGAACTGAACTTCAGAAGGAAGGATTCGGTTGAAGAGAACTCGTCCAACGGTTGTATCCAACATCTTTGTGACTGGGCTCGCCATACGTCGATTGTTGTCATCAAACCAAGTCGTCATACGAATCTTAATCTTCGTATGGATTTCTACCTGACTCAACTGGTAGGCAAGTTCAACTTCGTCGATATCTGCAAAGACTCGTCCATCACCCTTATGCGGGCGTTCGTCTTTTACAGTCAGATAATAGATGCCCAGGACCATGTCTTTTGCCGGGCTAATAATTGGTTCGCCATCGGCCGGCTTAAGCAGGTTTTTGGAAGACAGCATTAAGCTTCTGGCTTCGCGTACAGCCTTTTCTGAAAGCGGTACATGAACAGCCATCTGGTCGCCGTCAAAGTCTGCATTAAACGCGGTGGTCACCAGCGGGTGCAGCTGGATTGCACTGCCTTCGATCAGGATCGGTTCAAAAGCTTGAATACCAAGGCGGTGCAAGGTTGGTGCACGATTCAACAGCACAGGTCTTTCCTTGATGACCTCTTCAAGAACTTCATACACTTCCGGTCTATTGCGTTCGATCAGCCGTTTGGCAGATTTAACATTTGCCGCATAGCTGTGAGAAACCAGACGAGAAACTACAAAAGGTTTGAAAAGTTCCAGTGCCATCGATTTTGGTAAACCGCATTGATAAAGTTTGAGCTTCGGGCCAACAACAATAACTGAACGGCCTGAATAATCGACACGCTTTCCTAGCAGGTTGCGGCGGAAACGCCCCTTCTTGCCTTTGAGCATGTCGCTGAGTGACTTCAATTCGCGGCGGCCGCGTCGTGAAAGTGCCTTTCCGCGCTGTGAGTTATCGATCAGGGAGTCAACAGCTTCCTGAAGCATACGCTTTTCATTACGTACGATCACGTCCGGTGCACCAAGCTCCAACAGCCTCTTCAGTCGGTTGTTGCGGTTGATGACGCGACGGTAAAGATCGTTCATATCAGAAGTGGCAAAACGGCCGCCATCCAATGGAACCATCGGACGAAGGTCAGGCGGAATCACAGGAAGCACGGTTAGAATCATCCATTCCGGGCGATTTCCTGAACGGCGGAATGATTCAATAACCTTCAACCTTGTGGTGGCTTTCTTGCGCTTTTGTTTACTCTTCGATGTTCGCACCTCTGTCCAGAGGTCCTCAGCAAGTTTGTCGAGGTCAAGACGGCGCAAAATGTCATAAAAGGCTTCTGCACCCATGTCTGCACGGAATACCTGCCCCCAGCGGGATTTTAGTTCGCGGTAACGGCTTTCGGTCAGGAAGGTAAACGGGCGAAGTTCCTGTAATTCATCCCGCAGTTGACCTGATTGATCGTGATTTTCAGTTGACTGGTCTTCAAGTTGATTCTGAAGATCTTGCATGGCAACAGCGGCTTCTGCTTTTACCTGTTCTACAGACATTTTTATCTGTTCACGGTCCCGCTGAAGCTGCTTCTTGAACTCACCTTCAATCTCTTCCAGACGCTCTTTCACTGCCTTCTGAACATTCGAGATGTGTTTGGAGGTAATCGTATCGCCCGCCTCCGCAATCACGAGACTGGCGGTCTCGAACAGTATCTGCTTCTTGATCGTCTGCCCTGATTTTTCAGTCAGGGTACGTTCAAGCGATTGGCCTTCCTGGATAACAGGTTCGAGCTTTGATGCAATTTCCTCATCGGCTCGGGCTTCAATATCCTTAAGCCGGGTTTGCAGTTCAGCAACCTTTTTATCGCGGCTTTGCTTCACCTCAAGGATCTGTGCATTGATCTGGGTAGCTTGTTCGCGTTCAGAATCGTGAATCTCGTCTTCCAATCGCCTTAATGCTTTCTGGCGGGCATCATCATCGACAAAAGTGACAATATACTGAGCGAAGTACAACACTCGGTCCAGATTACGTCTGGAAATGTCAAGCAGCAGTCCTAAATAGGAAGGAATCCTGCGTGTATACCAGATATGTGCAACCGGTGTAGCCAGGTCAATATGACCCATTCGCTCGCGGCGCACGGCAGACCGGGTGACTTCCACACCGCATTTGTCGCAAACAATGCCCTTATAACGTGGATTTTTATACTTCCCACAATAACACTGATAGTCTCTTGAAGGCCCAAAAATTGCTTCACAGAAAAGGCCATCCTTTTCCGGGCGCAGCCTTCGATAATTAATTGTCTCCGGTTTGAGAACCTCACCGTAAGACCAACTGCGAATAGTTTCAGGTGATGCAAGATTGATTCGAAGTGCTACTAAACTTTTTGTTTCCACTAATGCCTCCTGAATGAGAAACCTGGAGCGGCTTAAACGCATAGCAGCGCAATATTAGTTGGTCTTGCGCTGATAGAAAAGTAAAGATTCACCCATTTTATACATGCAAATGAATATTTTACCACACAATTTAAATAAATCAATTACTTGTTTTCCTGTTTCTCTTCCCCTTTTGCCAGATCGGAATCTCCAGATGGAATGTGCATCCCTTTCCCAGTAAACTTTCAACCCACACTTTTCCCTGGTGCCTTTCTGCAATGGATTTCACAATCGAAAGCCCGATTCCGCCTTCCCGCTGCTGGCTTTTACCGGTGCTGTCGGTTCCTTTTTTTCTTTCAAAGATCGTCGGTAAATCTATCGGTGCAATTCCTGGCCCGTGATCCTGGATATCAAATATGACAGATTTATCCGTCACTTGCATCCCAAGATTCACCTGGCCGCCGATTGGAGAAAATTTTACTGCATTTTCCAGCAAATTGTATAGAGCTCGCTGCATCAAAGCTTTATCAGCTTCGATAATGACGTCTTGTGAAAGCGTCAATTCCCGCTGCACTTGGATTTTCCGATTTTTGATTTGTGGCTGTAATTGATCGATCACCTGGTCGAACAATTCAGATGGAACAAATTTTTCGATCTGTAGTTCAATTCCCGAATCGATTCTCTTCATATCCAACAGGTTGTCCGTCATTCTGGAGATATCATCGATGCCGTTAAGAATCTTCACAGAATATTCACGTTGTTGGTCATTCAACTCCCCAACCATTTGCAGCATGGAAGCATACCCGCGAATTAAACTCAGAGGTCCCTTAAGATCATGGCTGACCGTTGAGACATATTCGGATTTCATCTTTTCCAGTTCTTTGTATTCCGTCACATCGCGCAAAACACATACTCTACCCACCTGAGTATGCTCAACCTCAACAGGTGACACCGAAACCAGGTATGTTTTTCCGTCCTCAAGTTCAAGCTCATCTGCCTTATTCTCACCTGTCCCCGCTCCAGCGAGAAACTGTTTCAAGCCCACTGAGATGATTTCGCTCTCTGAGTCTTCTACTGATTCATTCATTTGGATGACGTCTTGCATTTGTTTTGCTGCTTGATTGGCAATCATCAGTTTGCCATTGTCGTTGACAACCAGAACAGGTTCTGGGGTTGAAGATAGGACAGATTCCAGTCTGCGTTTCCCAACTTCAGCCTTTAAATAAAGGCTTGAATTATTAACCGCCATAACTGCCTGGCCTGCAAGCGTATTAAGGAATCTTACTTCGGGATCAAGAAATCGATGTGGTTGTTCGTAGATCACCCACAAGAAACCGGTCAGGTCTGGCCCATTGTGAATGGCAATGGCAGCCAGAGCAGAGGGAAGCACCGCCGCCTTGGGTAACCCCATGCGTTTAATTCGAGCCTTGGAGGGAATGATCAGGATTTTTTCTTCCTTCAATGGATCGATCAGGATCTTATCCAAATACGCATAAGATTCTGCCACCTCTCCGCTGCGATAGACAAATGAATCGTCCTCCAAATTGCTGACAGGGTGCCGGAGCGATACCAGACTGGCTGCATCCGCTCCATACGATAAAAGAGCTTTCAAAAGATAGGTTGATGCTGATTCGAGGTTTAAACTTGACGCCACACCCTGGGATACATTAAGAAGTGTGTCAAGCTCCTCCAGCCTCGACTTCAGGCTAACGCGCATTTGTTCAAACGCTGTCCCGAGCCGACCGATTTCATCCACTCCCTTTGCTTCAATCTTATCATCCAGCTCACCCTTGGAAATCTGATCAGCTCTGGTAGCGAGGTTGACCAATGAATTTGTCAGCGTCTTCATCATATAACGAAGCAGCAAGAAAGCCATCGTTGAGATGACGAGCGAGATGACCAGCAGAGGAATGGCAATTCGCAAAGCCAGTTCTTGAGAGTAACTGGCGGGTAGTGATAGAAGGACTTTCCAACCCTTTTCCTCGTCGATAGCAGCATACAATATCTGGCGCGTTCCGGTCATTCCGGTGTCTTCCAAATAACTTGAGGCTTCGGGGATTACCCCTTCGTACGTGCTCATCACCAGGTTTGGATTGGTATGAAAAAGGATAACGTTCGTTTCATCAAGAATCGCACCTTCGCCGCCCGATTCCTTGATGTTATTCAATGCAAGAATTGCAGGCTGTGAGAAGAGATTAATCGAAAAGCTGGTGCGGGCTATGACAACACCCTTGGCAAGGCCGTATTCATCGGGAATCGCGGCAATGAAAGCGATCATCGCCGATTGATCCCCTGGATTGGGCGGAATGACATAACTTTGAACTAATACCCCGTTCAAAGCCAGTTGGATCGCAGCCTGTTCTTCAGAAGATATTCGAAATTCCTCAATCGTTGTTTGCGGATACCCTACGATAGGTGAACCGGTAAGGTCAAAGATGAATAATTGATTGAAGAATGGAATCTCCCGGATTTTATTTCGCAATATTAATTGAAGGTCTTCCTTTTCATTCATCGGTAATTCAAGATCAACCAGAGAGGTTGTCAGACTTTGTCCAGTTTCGAGTATGGACGGGATATTTTCGGCTGCAATCTTTGCTGAATTTTCAAGCTGATTGACCATGATTTCGCGCGCAGCTCTACCTGCCACGACCCAATCAGCAATCAACAGAGTCAGCAGCAGCACGATCACCATCGGAAGCGCGGTATAAAATATCCGATTCTGCAGTCCAGTTTCGATTGGAGACGGACGCAGGTTACCGAACTTCACCCAACCTTTTAGCTTCGTTACAGAAAACAATTCACACAGCAAACCAGCGTACAAGATTTCAATGCTGTTGATCGCCATCAGAATCCAGGATTGGGTGAAAGAATAATCCAACCTGGCGGCAAAGGTGCCGTTTGTGCTGAAAAATGTACTGATCAGGAAGACAGGCGCTGTGAGCAACGATACAATCAACGCGGCACCGATGGGATGCCGGAGAAAACGGAAAAAGCGGGTGCGATAATCTTGCCGCATAGCAAGGGAAAGCATCAAGGTTATGGCCGCAGATTCCAATGGTGAAAACACGGAATGCGTGTTCCAAAGGGCATTGAAAATTCCGCTCAAAAAACCTAACAGCACTGCCGGCCATAATCCCAAGAGGCCGCTGGCAAGCATCAGCGGTAAAAATGCAAACACCATGACCACAGGTGTAGTCGTGTCCAATGGAACGTTAGGAAGCGGCAGTGTCTCCTCAAAGGGAATTTCAATCCCCACAAACAACGCACAAACAACTGTAGCAATTGAGAGGAACCCTAACCTGGTCCAAAAACGTCTGGATAACTCAACCTTCCAGTTCTGCCGCAGCACCCACAGGATCGCCGCAGCCATAATGAACCAGCCTAACCACCCGATCAGGTGATAGGGAGTATCAAAGTATGGCGACGAGTCAAGCAGATGCAGTATGACCATAGACCAGCTATTAGCTCATTCCAGCATCTCGATTAAAACGATTCCAAGCCATTCGATACAGAATGGAATTCGCGCGGTTAACAGGTTGCGTAACGATTTTTTCCCTCCACATTTCTTCTATCCGGTCGGCCTGCTCAAACGCAGAAGCGGTCAAGACTCTGCGGTTTTCTGGAGAAGCAGTTCGGCAATTCTCGGCTTCGTTAATCAACTCATTCTCGATCCTCTCCTGGTCGGTTTGGATAAATCGAATCCTCAGGTTGTAATCTCGCAAGATTTCACGATGCAGGGATTCATGTCGCCAGTACAAAGCAGCCTGATCATACTTGCTGGTGGGAGATACTTCCACTTCCGGTAATCCCGAATCCAACCACACCGGTTTGAAAATCGACGTGCATGGAGCGGCAGTGCCAGTCACCCAATGTAATGGTTTCTCACCCTTTCGTAATACGGATACCATCGAACCTGCCGTCTGGCTGTTACGGATTGGTCCCCACCCAGCATGCATGCATACATCCGCACCCGCAATCCCCCTGTCAGGAGACCAATGTGGATCTTCATCACCAGAATGTGACCGAAGGATTTGCATGACCATCCTGGGAGTGATCTCCCCTTTGGCTTCGATCATTTTCTGCATGGTAAAGCCCTGCCGCCGTTGTGCATCGCTGAACCTGGTATATATCGGTTCGGAATAGCAACGCGCAAAATTGAAATCCTCCTTTGATCGACACCACCCATTCCTGATCGCATTGGAAACCAGCGTTGAAGACGCCATATCCCACTTATTCCCAATCGTGATTGCATTCGAAATTGAGCGTACGTCGGTTACTTTTTCAGCTGCCCAATCTCTTCCTGAAGTCTCAAGCACCCAGGCTTCTTCTTGATCACAGATCAGGAAACTATTATGATAATAGAATGAATGTGTACAGCCGCAGTTGCCTCCCTGGCCGAATTCTTCCATCAAATGGATGATGACATCGAGGGCGGCTGCCGCGGTTTTAGAACGTTCGAGGGCCAGGCGCAAGAAATCCATCCCAATCAACCCGGCCTGTTTGTTATACGGTGTTTTTGTAAATACCGCTTCATTTCCAATCGTGACCCCAAACTCGTTGGAACCCATCTCTGCTCCCCAAATCCAGAAGGGTTTTGCGAGCAAGACCTGGTATGTCTCGCGAACCTGAGGAATCTCGATATAGGTGCATCTGACCATATCCCCGGAGGGATGCGTTGCCGCAGGTATCACGACCACTTCATGCGCCTCATTGGGTTCGCGGTCGGAATTTTTACCAAAGATCACGCTTCCGTCATATGTCGAATTCGCCAGTGCAACAACAGTATCGCACATGATTTCCTCCAAAGGCCGCGCCTGCCTGAATATTCTGCTCTACTGCCCTATCAAAGCCAGTATTCTACAAGCTTAATTATCCAACATTTTTTGGTTTGATGTGTATATGTGAAAGGGTTTCTTCTAAAACATCTTCGATCGTTTTTCCATCTGTGTCGATGATGATTGCATCCTGTGCGGCTTTCAACGGTGCAATCGTTCGAGTGGAATCAATCTTGTCCCTGCGCTTGATCGAGTTCAGGATTTCATCGTAGGAAGCATCCTCTCCCCGAGCGATCTTTTCTTTATACCGCCTATTTGCGCGCTCTTCAGGAGATGCATCCAGGTAAATCTTATATTCAGCGTCAGGGAAAACAACAGTTCCGATATCCCGCCCCACCATTACGACGTCACCGCGCAATCCAATTCGGCGCTGCTGGTTGGTCATTGCCATTCGAACTCCCCCGTAAGCAGAGACCTTAGAAACGTTTTGATCTACACCCGGTGTGCGAATCTCCCAGGTGACATCTGCACCGTTGACCAATACATCCATCACACGTCCATCCTGTTGAGATGGAGGCTGAACATCAATCAATATTTGATTCGCTAGATTTGTAATCGCTTCCTCGTCATCTACATTCACCCCACGATCCATGACAGCAAGTGTGACCGCCCGATACATGACACCTGTGTCGAAATAGAAAAAACCTAACCGTTTTGCCAGTCTCTCTGCCAGGGTTGATTTACCTGATGCTGCGGGGCCGTCAATGGCGATAACAATGGACGAGTATTGTGCAGTCAATAGTTGCTCCTATAAAGTAAAAGATGATCAGTTTTCCAAAAATAACGAGTTCTTTGCCCAGAAGATCAATTCAGTTTTTACCTGCGGTCCGGTTCTAAAGAGTCTCCATTTCATCCAATCCTGAATGGTCATTTGTCCAAAATCTGGCATGGTTGACCAGAGAACCTTCTGCCCTCGATAGGCGCTAGTCCCCTGGATTTCAACATCAACCGGAGTCAAAATGATCGAGGATGTTGAATTCTGATTGAAGCTCGATTCCAGATCGAGGTTCTCGAAATCTCGCAAAGCCCATGAAAGAGAATCCAGGTCAAGACCTGCAATCTGAACATCAATTCGATTGGTCTGGCTGGTTGACCAGCGTGATAGGTCTGATATGGATGATAGAAGGGTTTCCGATCCAACTGCAGTTTCACCGCCATATTTAAATTCAAATTCCGGCCGGCTGCCCAGATCGGCAGCCTTCCAGGAAGAACCAATCCACCCTGTGAACAACAATAGCGCGATCCCGATAATCAGTCCGCGACGGGTTGCGTTGGGTGACCACCCCCACGCAAGAAGCAGCGTCACCACTGCCAGTAAAACCAGGGGCAGCAGCGTTCCTATGATTCGGTTGCGCATGATCTCAGCATCCATACCGCTGGAATTGATGAGCGCAGTAAAATTCATCAATGAAAAGATGCATAAAGCCACAACCAGAACAGTTTCTGCCAGAAATACCCATCGATTATCGGATTTTTGTTTGAGGATAAATCTTTCGATTGCCGTGGATGCCAACAACAGCATTGGTGCAGATACCCAGAAGATTTCCGCCAGATTCCTTGAAGGATTAAAGACGGATATCAGCAGTTGAATTCCCCACCAGATTCCCGGGAAATACACCAGTGAGTCTTTCTTCCTGATCCCGCTAATCAGCCCCCAGATCCCCAGACAGATCATGGGTATTTGGATGATCAACCACAAAATGGACACAGACGTAAAAGGAATAGCGAATACAGTACCCCAAGACTTGATATACTCAACCAGACTCGATCCCACCCCGGAGATACAACCCGGGTGGATGAAAAAACCGGTTCCAATGACTGCGGCTGTAACCAGGAAACTGATTACAGCCACCTTCATGGATGGCTGGCCAGTCTCCAAAATTGCGCGATCAGGATTCTTTTTCATAAGCCAGCGAGCAATTAAGAATGCCAATCCGGCAGCGATCAATCCACTCCAGAGATCAACACCGCCCAGCAAAGCGAGGCCAAAGCCAATCCCGGCGTAAACTGGCTTGTTTTTACGCCAAAAACCGATCCCGGCAACCAACCCGACCAGGGCAAAAATGCTGCCGTTAGCCGAGCGTGAGATTGTGATCAAGAATGGGTCAAAAGCCAGCAGCAGTGAGAGGACGGCACTTTCAGTATTTCCGATTCGGTCGCGGAAGAGCGGAGGCAGCAGTACTATGAGCGATCCTACCAACGCAGGCCAGAGGCGGGCAATGAAATTGGAATCATTAAAAAGTGAAAAAACGATTGCAGTTAATGAAACATACCCGGGTTGGCCGGATATCACAACATCATTACCGCGTGAGATGTTCAATGCCTCAAGCGCCAGGTGGGCTTCGGTATTATTGAGGGGCATCTTCCCCAGCGCGAGAAATCGCAGAGCCAGAGCAGTGATCAGAATCACTGCATAAACCGCGTGTTCAATAGAAATTTTCCCGGAATGGATTTTATCGTTGGTCATTGTTGCGGCTCTCCAAGATCAGACGGCACTTCATAGATAATCACACTCTGATTATTGTAAACGGGTTCAAGCATCTGATCAAATTTCTCGATGTTGACTGCGTAGGTCGACCACTCAAGTCCGCCGACATAAATATAATGTATGTCGTAGGCTTCGATGATCGCCGCCGCAGTCTCCCATGATTTTGTCTCATACAGTCTCTGGATATCATTAAACCGGGAACCCATCTCAGCTGCGCCGCCGCGCCATTGACTCTCATGTCCTGGCCATCCAAGCACCGTTGGCTGCCCGGAACGGGTCGATACACGCGCATAGTCGGTATAACTTCCTCCCACCGCCTCGCTGACGATTCCCAACGGTGCATCCTGTAACCATTGAATGGCATCATAATCATCCGGGTAATATTCCGCAAAATACGCATTTCCATCCAGCGTCCATCCTTCGAAGGCAAACCGGTCAGTTTTGTCCCATAACATTAGCACCGGGTATGCCAGGCTGGCAAGAAGCGAGACAATCCAGGCCGTCTGAAAGAGTACTCCTTTCCATTTTGCCAGTGACCGAAAGAGCCAGGCGCTCACAACGGCAGCCGCAACTCCCCACAGAATCCAGGCCTGGAAGTAGAACTTGAAGATTGTGTTCATGCGCCAGCCGAATTGGTCTCTGAGGTAGAAGAATTCAGGAAATATCGTCAACGCCAGGCCAAATGTGACAAGGATTAAAAGGAAATGTTCAATCTTCAGCTTCTTCTCAGCAATATCACTGCCTGTTGACAAGGCCGCGACTTCATCTTCACTTCGCTGGCGCGGGATCAGTAAAGCTAAAGTCAGCACCAGCATGGTTCCCAGAGTCACCCAGGTCCCCGGAGCTTGAATCCTGCGCAGCACGGCCTCGCGAATTACTTCAGTAGTTTGAAAATTCCCGTGAAGGCTGGCAAAAGCTTCTCCACCCATGATCATCCTGGCACCCAGGCGGGAGATTAAGTAATTCGATGACTCAGATAGTGACGAGCCCATTCCTGACAATCCAAACCCAAACACCCCATAGAGGATCATCATGAGAAAGAAAGCAGTAAAGATGATAAAGGAAATAACCAGCCCCTTCCTGAGACTGGCACGATCTTTAGCTTTGCGGGCACTGTGAATTAGCCAGATGACAATGGGCACCAAAAGAACGCCGAAGAGAATCCAAAAATGAACACCCCGGGTCATGTATTCCATGCTCGGCAGGATTCCGCCTGCCTGAGAAGCAAAGCCGATATAGAACGGGAGAAACAGGAAAACACCGGTTACCCCAAGGATCAATCCATTCTTGATCAATTCCCAGAAGATCCGCCAATTCCATCCATTGTGCTGGTAGCGCACAAAACCCCAGGTGAAACAGAACAATCCAACGTAAATCGGGAAATCCCAAGTATTAATGAACGCCAGGCTGCCCAGTATCAATGCGGTCATCCAGAAAGACCAGTTCCGCATCCATGCTTGAATGTTGCGGAACTTTATGAAGAATTGATCAGCACCAAGGAAGAAATTCAGACTGATCGCCAGCGCGAGCAATGCAAACGGCATGCCCAGCACATGCGGATGTAGATCGGAAAGCAAATATGAGAAGAATGGAAATTCATCGATGACTTCAATCTTTGCGTTGGAAAGGCTCAAATCCTGCAAAACCCGTGACCCACGCCACCACAGCCAGCCTCCGCGTGAAGGAATCCAATTGAAAGGCAAAGATGGAGCTTCATCCAGGTCAGATATTGCCAGCCAGCTCCAGAATTTTGATTTCCAGATTCCATCTGCTGTCTGGTGCCAGAACATGCCCCCGGCTCGCAGGAATTCCAGCACACCTTCGTACGTGCTGGCAATCAGCACGAATAACGGCCCAAGAAAACCTGCAGTTCGGGCAAACCGCTGCGAATCACGCTGTTTTTGAGCAGGTTGGCGCTCTTGCCAGGTGAACACCAGGTCATATACGATTCCATACAGTGCTGCTGCTGTAAGGGCGAACCACAAACCGCTGCTCAGGTTGAAAGCGATTGAAGAAGCCACACCCGAAACGCGGGTGATCATCGCGATAAGGACATAACCGAAGTAATAATATGAAATGGCGTAACCAGAAAGCCAAGGATCTTGCGGCGGAAAGCTGGGAGAACGCAGGATCGAGTTGATAAAAGCCAGCTCCATCGGTTTTTCGGTGTAAGCTGCCTCCGGATTCATTCCACGGATGATCACCCAGCCGATGAATGCAGCCAGGAACAAACCTTCGGCTGCCGCTGCCAGGCGCCAGTTCTGTTTAATCCAGGCAATCAGTTCAGCTAATTTACATCCCCTTGCTGCCCACACGCAGAGTGCAACAAGCAGGACAAACGCAAGTAAGACCCCGCCAAGATCGTTCTGCAATACCCGGAGGGAAGCGAGCAGCCAAAAGAAAAATCCCCACAGCAGCAATCCAAGCGGACGCGCCAGGGTGATCCCTCTTCCCGGCAGGCGGGAAAAGAATCGATAGGCAATTGGCAGGGCTGCCAGTCCGGTCAGTGAAATGATTAAATACCAGCTAAAAATGTGGAGGATATCAGACATATCACCCTACCCAGCTACTGCATGACTTCGTAAATAACGGTATCGTTCACCCGGAAGACTTCTTTCCAGTAAACCCCGTCATATTGTTCGAATTTATCCAAACCAATTCCTGAATGATAGGCACGCTCCAGCTGCCCCAGGATGATGTATTTCACATCGTATTTCTTAAGGAACTCCAGAGCTTTATCGGTCTCAGTGGTTTCGTAGAATACAGGAATCTCGGCTAACCGGTTCTGGATGCCATTGTAGTCCAGGTAGCCGCGTTGCTGCCTCTGGTGCCAGTTCCAGCCAAGTACACCCGGAAGACCAGTGTAGATTGTGAACCGGTTTCCCCAGCGGTATTCCACAGTATTGGCTTCCACGATTACGGGTGATCCTTTAACATTCTCGCGCATCCATTGGATCGCCTGATAATCCTCGGCAAGGTTCATTTCCACTCCCTCGTCAGAATAAGTGGAAGTCTTCATATACGCTGTTCCATCCAACCCCGCAGGTGCTTGACTTGACATACGGTCGCGGATTTTATCAATTGAGGCCGTAATAGGGTAAAGTAAGCCTGAAAATACCAGTAGTGCAAAAATGAGCTGCCAGACATTGGAGACACCTGTCTTCCACCTTGCGGTTACGGCTGGAATCAGCCAGACAAGCCCAGCGGCCGCACTAAGCCCCAACATCGTCCATGCCTGGTAGTAGAATTTGAACACGGTGTTCATGCGGCCAATATCTCCCGCCAGTGCAAACAATTCCACAAAGAGGGTCAATACCAGCCCGGTTCCCACCATAAAGAGAACCAACCGCTTCACATCCGGTTGATCGGACCTGAGCATCAGGATTAAAGCCCATACTCCAAGGATTCCTACCAGCCATCCGATCTTGACACCCAGCAAAGTCAGCAATATCAGGACCGCTGCGAATAGTACCACGACAACCTGCAGGTAACCGAGATACGGTTTGAATCGTTTTAAGACAGAAGCTGGAGTGGAAGCAAGCCATTCTCGTGTTTCCCAAACCAGCCACGATGTAATCAGGAAAAGCTGCCAGCCCCAGTGAACCAGGTAATCTTTCAATTGGGTATATTCACCCTTCCAGGAATCGATGGATCCATACGCCTGTCCATATTTTTCAGTAAAAGGCAGGAAGAAGATCAAAACCGATCCTGCAAGGATGCCAATCACCAGCCCGCAGAATATGAGTTTTCGTAACCAGGCGGGTAAAGACGGAAGCATTTTCTCTGGCAGCGCTGCATACTTCCAACACACGTAGAAAAGTAGCACTGCAGCAAAAACCAGGTAAGTCGGCAGATCCCAGGTATTCGTTGGCCTTAATGTTCCGATGATTAATCCACCAAAAATCAGCGAACCCAGAAGGGGGATCCAGCCTTTGTTTGCCAGTCCGGCTTTCCATTCAGCTTTCCGCAGCAGCATTGAAACAGTCCACGCCAGAACCAAGAGGGTGATTGGCAGCGCGATCATGTGAGCGTGCAAATCTGCATATGTAAAGGTGAAGAAAGGAAATTCTGTGATCACCTCTCCAGGGATTGCCCGCGAAGGATTCCAGTACCAGTCGCCAAACCCGAAAGGCATCTTGGTTCCGGTAAAGAATTTACCTAATCCCAGGGCCACCCACTTAATCCGCTCGAACAATCCTGCTCCATCGATGATCCCATCAGGAGCTGCGATTCTTTGCAGCCCCTGCCAGAACATTCTGATCGTTCCCAGGTTACCCATGATCAGCACGGCAAAAGCCGAAGTGATCCCTGCAAAGAGTGAGCGCTTGTTTCTGGAAGATGAATCCGCTTGCATTTCTACATCAATGGGATTTTCGTGATGGACAAACAGGTTCCATCCGATCCCGAACGCCCCCACTCCTGTCAACCCAAACAAGGTTGGCAGGATCAGGTTGTAAGCCACGTCGGGGATAATACCCAGCAGCTTTACCAGAACACCAACGATGACATACCCATAGTAGTAATAATTGATATAACCGCCAGAATACCAGGGATCATACGGCGGGAAGGTTGTGCTCTTCACAACTGCCGTGAAATAGGAAAGATCCATCGGTTTCTCGCCGCCCTTCCACGGATGCCACAGGTCGGGATTGCCGATGCGGATGGCCAGGTCTACCAGGAAGAAAGCCAGCATGATCCCTTCAACCAGCAAGAAATAGTTCTTGTGGTTTCTGATCTCTTCCAACAGGTCCTTACGATGCAGATAGAAAACAACAGCACTAGCCACAACCAGTAAAGCGCATACCAAACCGATGGTCAAGCGGGTAATCGAAACTCCCAGGGAACCCGCCAGCCATGTGAAATAAGCGAGCAGGATTAAACCTGTCAGGCGGCTAAAAGCATATCCGCGGTCAGGTAAGCCTTTCAAGAAGAAACTCGTTAATGGATAAACTATCCATCCCAGGAGCATCACAGCCAGGTACCATACCACTGCTGCCAACCACGGTTTTTGATTAAGTAACGAAGTAGACGGGAACAACTCTGACCAGGTTCCCCCGGCTTGTTGAATCTCACTTTCTTCTTCGCTCAATTTCAGGTTTCCGTGAAAGTTACTTGCTTCACTGGGCGTCATATGCACAGCAGTGGTAAGGTCAACTGCTCCAAGGATTTCTCTTACTTTCTGGCTGTCATATTCAGGAGTTTTGTGGAATATAAAGACCTTTGGATGGTCGTAAACCGTGAAGGCCTCTTCTGCAAACTGGTCGTTGAATCGGATATTGCCGATTTGAGGATCGTTCTGGAAAACAGCCACAAGGTCAAAGCCTAGTTCACCTTCGAACATACCCGGTTTTGCAACCGAATAACACCAGAGGATGTCTTTACCTTCCGGGCAGCCGATCAATGCCCGGTAATACTCGGTGGTCAATGGATAGCGTTCCGGAACCCGGGTGATCGATCCCCACTGGCGGCTGGAACTGATGAAGATGGCATCGGTTTGATCCAGGTTGAGGGTCAGTGAGGCATACTTTTCCTCATTGTCATCCCAGTACAATTCCATATTACGGTTGTTGCCAAAAATTCCGTCCCAGTAGCCGAACTGGTTGTACCCGTACATACTCACAGGTAGCGCGTCATCCCACGATGATTCCACCGCTATAGTATCGTTGTAAATGCCCAATTCCCCTTCACCTGTTAAGGTAATGCCCAGGGTATATCCAACGGATTTCTCCAGGCTTACTGGTTTATTGAACGTGATTGTCGCAGATTCACCGCGCGGATCATTTTCAGGCAGGAACGTCCCCGATACACTACCGGATGCCAAAATAGCTTCAGGGTTATTGGGATCGATCAAACTGACAGTCAGCGTTTTCTCCCCAGTTGTGCCCAGTAAATCCACCACCCGGTTCAATGTAATCTCTGAAAGCACACCGCTTTCCCGTGGGTAGATAAAGGTTTGAAAAGTATTGCTGGTGGTCAATCGGTAAACAGGTGGCGGCAGGTATTGTACGGATGCGCGATTGCCCTCCCCATAAGCAAGTGTGACAGCTCCTGAAAGGCGCAAAAAGACGCCTGGTTCCGCAACCTCGAACAGTAACTGGTATTGCCTGCCGGCATACAAGTCTGCTGATCCCTCCAGGGCAAACACTGCTTTCTCGCCGCGGCCGTCACTGCTTTGTGTAAAGGTGGATTGGTAGAATCCTGCTGCACGATAAGTTTTTTCTTGCCCATCCACTTCATAAAGAGTAGCGATGAGCGACGTTAACGCCGCATCCGAAGCTTGGGTTTGCACATGCTCTATGCTGACAGAGGTCAATTTGCCTGATTCTTTTGCCGTGAATCCATACGTATAAGCAGCATCTGAAGCGATCAACGCTGAATTTTGATATGCCAGGGGCTGTTGAAATGCTTCACCCGTTTCGGAAGAAGTAAACGACAGGTTGATTGCACCCGGGATATTCTCATAGATCCATTCACTAGCGGCTACGCGAGTGACCGGTTTTGCAAATATACCGGTGAACGCCACTGCATAGATCACCGTTCCGGCAACCGTGATCACCAGTAATGTCACAGCCAATGCTTTTCTCCAGTTGAAAGTGATTACTCTCAACTTTCGAACCCGCGTAGGATCATTTTCCATCAATTTGAAGAGTGTCCAGGAGGCGATCAGAGTCAGCGCCGGATAGATGGAGATGATATAACGCATACTCTTAACCGGGCTGAGTGATTGAGTGATCAAAATGAAGGCCGCCCAGCTCCACAACAAGATATGCTTGGACCAATCGCCTTTGATCATGCGCCATGCCATCCAAAGCAAGCCGCCGATACTCAGAACCCCCAACGGGATTCCAACACCCCAGAGAATGTAGTTCTGCAGCGTGAACGTCACCGGCCTGCGTGCCCATTGTAAAGCATATGGCACATCCACATCGCCGCTTTGAATGGCAGCCAGTTCGCGCATGCTCGCCAGCCAACCGTCATTGATCTTCATCCCCAGGAATCCCGGACCCATGAATGAGTAGGGTTGGAAGGTACGGAAAGTTAAAAAAGCAATGATTCCTGCCAGGACCAGATTGCGGATGATAATCCCGATTTCAAGTTGGTTGTGGTTGCCTCCGGATTTCCTGAAGTATAGGAATGAAGCCAGGGGAAGCAGTAGCGCCAGCGCCCAAATACTAACCTTGGAAGCCATGGCCATTCCATAAAGCAACCCGAAGAGGCCAAAAAGGGTGAATGATCCCCAGTTGCTCGTCAGCCATGCGGGTAATTTACGATCCCGTTCTGCTTCGGATTCACTCATTAATGGAGTGGACCTCGTGGCAATGCAAACAGCAGCATAAACCGCACTGTAAGTAAAGAAGTTAGCAAAGTTATCAACAGTAAAATAGTGCGAAAGCTGGATCTGTAAAACTGCAAACGCTGAGAAAAGGGTCGCCAGCAGCCCAAGCCTGGAATTGCGATAAAGCCGTTTGCCAACCAGGTAAACGAACACCAGTGTTCCCAGGTCAAATGCGCCTGACAGCACCCGCCCGACAACGTTAATTTGATCATAACCAGTCTGACCGAACCATTCCCCTACGTAACGCACGATGAAGATCGGTAGGGTTCCGTAAACGTAAAAGGTGTAACCGTAATTATTGGGGTTCAGAGAAGAGTTGGCGGTATCAAAATATTCGTGTAAAGTCTCTACCGGTTTAATGGACGTTTCCACCATAGTCAAGAAACGTTCATCTGGATGCAGATGCTGATTCCCGTCCCATTCAATACCGGTGAACCGTAAAACCGCAGCGATCATCAGGATGCCGATCAACAGCACATCCCACACCCACGGCAGATTGAGACGTTTTTTTCCTCGATGATTCATTTTTGAAGTTTCATTGTTTTTGTCGGTAGACACGTCAAATTCTCCAAAACCTCAGCTCCGGGCAAGTAATTAGAGCTCCAATTTTATTCTTTCAAATAATTCTTCGTATGCCTGCGCAACCAGATCCGGTGAATAACGTGAGAAATCCACTTTTGGGCTGCGCCTGGTTTCCAAATTACCAAGCACAGACAACACTTTGTGTGCCAGTTCTTTTGAATCGCCAATGGGGAAGATTTCACCCATACCATGGACAGTGACAGGCTGCCGGACGCCGGGCAGGTTCGAAGTGACACAGGGTACACCGTTAAGCATAGCTTCTATCTGTACCAGGCCAAACGCCTCAGTGGAATTAAGGCTTGGCAACACCAGCAAGTCCAGGTTGGCGTAAAAACCTGACATTTGTGATGGCGACATGGATCCAAGGAATTTCCAATTGCCTGACCGTTCAAACTTTTCGATCTCGGGTTGGAGTCTTTGGAAATATTGTTCCTCGCCAATAATATGTTGGTAAGGTCCTACAAATTGGAATAAAGCGTTGGGATAACGTTCAATGATCTCAGGCATAGCCTTGAGGAGAATCTCGACACCCTTTTCAGTCGCGAATCTGGCTGCCATTCCAATCACCGGATGCTGTCCCTTCGGATTATGAACCAGTCCGAATTCCTTTTTCTTTTCCTCTGGAATTTCAGGCAGCACAACCGGAGGCGCGATCACCTGGACTTTGTGCATAAAGCGTTGAGTATATTTTGAGTGCCTGGCGTAATCATCAGTATAAGTCACGATGCGATGCGTGAAGCGCGCCGCGAGGTCGTTCATCAGCAACACGGCGAGGTTCGCCACCCGGTTGAATAAACCCGGGGGGAGCTGCAGATCACAATGATAGGTGATCACAGTCGGTTTCTTCAACAGCCTGCCGCGCAGTGCCACACCGGCCGCATCGAATTGCGGCAAATGCAGCTGAATCACGTCATTTTCTTTTACCAGTTTGCTGGCCATCAGACCGAATTTCGGCATGATCACGCCCTTGCTCAACCGAAACAGGACCGGCACCCTTATGATTCGTACCCCTTCCAAAACCTCTTCTTGAGGCAGGGTCGGATCAAATTGAGAGGTAAGAACCGTCACCTCGTTGCCGCGTTTTGCCAAGGCAGCAGCAATGCGCTCTGCATAAATGGTCAAGCCGCTGACGTGCGGGCGGTAATAAGTCAGGACAATCAGTACTTTCATCCAAATAAATTCCGGTTTTCATTGACCCAATCGAATAATCGCCGGATCCCCACATCCGTTTTAACTTTCGGTTCCCAGCCAAGCATTTCTTTGGCTTTACTGATATCCGAGATATAAACTGGTTGGTCGCCGGGACGCCATCCGCGGACCTGGGTTGGGATTGGACGCCCGAGTAGTTTTTCAAGTTTCGGTTGAAATTCCTTCCAAACAGAAATTGTATTTTCCCTGCCGCCGCCGATATTGAATATCTGGCCTCCTACCTTGTCAGCGCGCTGGAAGGCCGCGTCGTATGCATCCAGTAAATCTTCCACAAAGAGCACGTCGCGAACCTGCTTACCGTTGCCATAGATCGTAATCGGCCTGCCGGTTACCGCAGCAATAATGAACCAGGCCACCCATCCCTGGTCTTCAATACCAAATTGGCGCGTGCCGTAGATGCATGACTGCCTTAGAACCACGGTGGGCAGATCATAGATGCGGTGATAATCTCTAACATACTGGTCACCGCAGCCTTTCGAGCATCCGTAAGGGGAATGAAAATCAAGCGGTTGCAACTCGGATGCACCATTGGGCAGATCCTTGTAATCATAGCGGGTATCGAGTTCGACCACCTCCACGTCTTCCATGCCGCCATAGACTTTATTGGTCGAGGCATAAACAAACGGCGGCTTTCGCCCTGATGCACGCGCAGCTTCAAGCGCATTGAAAGTGCCGTGAGCATTGATCTCAAAATCGGTCCGCGGATCGGTAACCGACGTTGTCACCGCCACTTGGGCTGCAAGGTGCAGGATTCGGTCGGCTCCCTTGGCTGCCGCCTTGATCGCTTCTGCATCCCGAATATCTTCCTTGATCAATTCAAAGGATTTCCTATCAAAGCGGTCGCTCAGCCACTCAATGTTGAGTTCCACCCCGTGCCTTGAAAGATTATCAAAAATAACAACTTTTTCTCCACGAGAAAGGCATCGTGCTGCATAATTACAGCCGATAAACCCGGCTCCTCCAGTGATTAGAACATAACCATTCATTGTTTGCTCCTCATTGTCCTGGCTTGTTATCTGCCAGTTTTTTATCGGATAGTGATGCCAGTAAACCTGACAGGCTCTGCCCATCACGTATTAATCCCCACAATCCAAAAATTGCAGTGATCACGATCTGATTCAGGTGCATCACTATCGCAAAAGCTAAAGCTGAACTGCTTGATATGCCCAATAGAGCCAGCGAGCCGACGATGGCTGCCTCATACACACCTACCGCAGCGGGTGCTGAGGGAATTGCTACCCCCAACGCCAGCAGGCTGGAAACGAACGCTCCCCACCACAAGGGTGCACCTTCCGCCAATTGGACAACGGTTGAATAGTAAAAAAACATCCACACCACCCAGGTCATGCCGATCCAAAAGAAACTTAATAAGAACCGGGAGGGTTTCACCAGTGCAGACATTCCGTCAATAATCTTGTTGATCTGTGGGAGAATTCGCTCAACCAGAAATCTCGATTTAAATTCTTTCTTATCGATCCACATTGAAAACTTTTGGCGGTTGTTCGCAATAAAGAACAAGATGATTAATCCAATAATAACGATAATAAAAGCTGTAAACGCGATCGGTTTGATCCATTCGGAGCCCACTACGAATGGAAGTGTAATCAAGATAATCCCTGCAGCAAAAATAATGTCGAAAGCCCGTTCGATCAGGATGGTAGAAAGAATATGCAGCGTACCCAATCCAGACGATCTTCCGACGGAAAATGCGCGCCCAATCTCCCCGGCCCGCAGCGGGAAAAGATTGTTCAAGAAATATCCCTCACTGATACCAAAGAACGAATTCTTTAGACTGATCTGGTTGCCCAGGATCGTGCGCCAGGCAACTGCCCTCACCAGAAGGCTTAGAAGCGAAAGTACCGAAATAATGACGATATACCAGATGCTTACCGTCTTCAAAGCTGCACGAAAATCCTGCATTTTTGAGAAACGAATCACTGCATAAATGGCAATCGCGCTGATCAACACCCCCGGTAACCAGCGCAATACGTTCTTCATTTTGGATGGGCGGACCTGTGTCAATCTTCCTCCAGCCGCAGCACCGCCATAAACGCTTCCTGAGGGATTTCCACATCACCGACCATCTTCATCCGGCGTTTCCCCTTTTTCTGTTTTTCGAGTAGCTTCTTCTTGCGAGTAATGTCACCGCCGTAGCATTTCGCCAGCACGTCCTTGCGTAATGCTTTCACATTCGCCCGCGAGATTACCCGTCCGCTTGCTGAAGCCTGGATTGCTACATCAAACATTTGCCGTGGAATGAGTGCTTTGAGCTTGGTAACCAACGCCTGACCCTTGTGATAGGCATCTTCCTTATGAACGATGGCAGCCAGTGCGTCAACGGGTTCGGAATCGACGAGGACTTCGAGTTTCACCAGGTTCCCAGGCCGTAAATCCAACAGGTGATAATCCATCGATGCATAACCGCGGGTTCGCGATTTAAGGTCATCGAAGAAATCAACGATCAATTCCGAAAGCGGAATATCGTAATTCAACTGTACCCGGTTGGGAGCGGGATAATCCTGCGAAATATAAGTTCCCCGGCGCTTGGTGACCAAATCCATGATCGTACCGTAGAATTCGGTGGGAGTAATCACTTCCAGCCGCATCCAGGGCTCGCGCACCTCGGCGATCTGTGCTTCATCGGGGAGTTTTGCCGGCGATGATACGGACAACGTTTCACCATTAAGCAAAACGACTTCGTATTCCACAGATGGAGCTGTGACAACAATATCCAGGTTGTACTCGCGTTCGATTCTCTCCTGGATAATTTCCATATGAAAAAGGCCCAGGAAGCCGCAGCGGAAGCCGAAATTCAATGCCTGTGACGTTTCTGGATCAAACACAAGAGAGGCATCATTCAACTGCAATCTTTCCAGCGCTTCCTTTAACTCCTCGTAATCTTCCCCTTCGACAGGGTAGATACCGGCAAAAACCATTGGTTTGGGATGCCTGTAACCTGGCAACGGCAATTCTGCAGGCTGCGCGGTGAGCGTGAAGGTGTCACCAACACGGCATTCTTTAACCGTTTTCAGCCCTGTCGCCACATAGCCCACATCTCCGGCTTTTAATTCATTTACGGGAATCATCCCTGGTGAGAAAACGCCAATTTCCACCGGTTTTACATCTGCCCTTGTGGCCATCAGGCGCAGGGAGTCTGTCGGCTGCATCGTTCCTGCCATAACACGGATATAGGCCACAACACCTTTATATGAATCATAATGGCTGTCAAAGATCAACGCCTGAAGCGGTGCGGTAATATCACCTTGGGGAGAAGGAATCTGTTCAACGATCGCGTCCAACACTTTATCGATATTGACCCCTTCTTTGGCTGAGACCCGCAATATCGAATCAGCAGGAATTCCCAGCAGTGCTTCGATCTCGCCTGCAACTTCATCTGGTCTCGCTGAAGCCAGGTCGATCTTATTGATTACCGGAAGGATCGTCAGGTTGGATTCAAGTGCAAGATAGAGGTTGGCCAGTGTTTGTGCTTCTACTCCCTGCGTGGCATCCACAACCAGTAATGCCCCTTCGCAGGCTTCGAGTGCACGGCTTACCTCATAATTGAAATCCACATGCCCCGGAGTATCGATCAAATTTAGTTCGTACTCTTTTCCTTTGTACGGGTATTTCATACGCACAGCAGAGGCTTTAATCGTGACCCCTTTTTCACGTTCAAGCTCCATGGTATCCAATACCTGCTCCATCATTTCCCGGTCGGAAACGGTTCCGGTTAGCTGGAGCATGCGGTCAGCGAGCGTGGATTTTCCGTGATCCACATGCGCAATAATGCAGAAATTTCGAATCGTGTCAGCTGGCATAGTCGGTGTAAAGTATACCTTAATTCAAATCTGAATCCGGGGTCTGGTTTACTGGTTCATTGATCTCGATAAATAATGGATCAATCAGTTCGCTCATATCACGCTCAGACGTCTTTGGATAAGAAAGGTGTACCAGGAACTCGATATTCCCCTTGGGTCCCGTCAATGGTGACTTGATCAATCCCAATAATTGAAAATCGGATGCCTGGGCAAACCCAAGCGTTCGCTCGAGTACGGCACGGTGAATTTTCGGATCACGGATCACCCCACTCCCCTTGGCTGTTTCTGCGCGTCCGGCCTCAAACTGTGGTTTGATTAAAGCTACCACCTCTGCTGGTTGATTCTTAAACCAACTCTTGATCACCGGCAGAAGAATGGATAAGGATATAAATGAAGCATCAATGGTTACCAACGTGATGCTGTCATCAAAGCTTGTGATAAACCTGGCATTGGTCCGTTCCATCACCACTACTCGCTGATCATTCCTGATCTTCCAATCCAGCACACCGTATCCTACGTCCACGGCATAAACCTTTTGCGCTCCGTGCTGCAGGAGACAATCTGTGAACCCCCCCGTACTCGCCCCCACATCGACGCAGATCCTCCCGGCCAGTTCGGTAAGTCTGAAAGCTTCAAGAGCTGCCACCAGTTTTTCACCGCCGCGCGAAACGAACCTTGGCGCTTGCGCCAGATCAATTTGATCAGAACGCATGACTTTTACCGCGGGTTTCAATATCACCTGGCCGTTCACCCGCACATCCCCGGCCATGATTAATTTCTGCGCCAATGATCGGCTATGCGCAAGCCCCCTCTCTTCCATTTCTACGTCCAAGCGGTTTTTTTCCATGTCTTAATTTTACATTTGAAATGGTGAGTTATGATATATTAATCCCATGCTTAAACTCATCGTCAAGGAAATGCGCCTGAAACAGTGGACCAAGAACGCTTTCATCTTTGCCGCTTTGGTTTTCGATCGAAAGCTGCTCAATGGTGACGCGTTCATCAAGACATTTATTGCGTTTCTGCTTTTCTGCCTGCTTGCCAGCAGCGTCTACATCATCAACGATATTCTTGATCGTGAGTACGACCGCAATCACCCCTTGAAAAAGAACCGCCCCATCGCGTCAGGGAAACTACCCGTGTCCACCGCATTGATTTTCGGGTTGATCTTCCTTTCTATTGCCTTGGTGGGAGCCTTCTTCTTGTCGTGCGGCTTATTCATTATCACAATCGTTTACTTCCTGTTGAATATGGCCTACTCCAAGTGGTTGAAGCATTTTTCCCTTATCGATGTGCTGGTTATTGCAGCCTGTTTCGTGCTGCGTGTCGCGGCTGGCGTTTCAGTCATCGAAGTGCAGCGGTTTTCACCCTGGCTGTATGTAGTCATGACCCTGCTGGCGCTTTACCTGGGTTTCGGTAAACGTCGTGCAGAAATGTCAGCTCTAGTCAGTGACAGCCCTCAATCTCACCGAAAAGTGCTTTCCGGGTATTCCATTGAGTTAATCGACCAACTGATCACAGTTGTCTCCTCAACAACCATCATTGCTTACTCTCTTTATACCTTCTCCGCTCCCAACCTGCCGGATAACCACGCGATGATGTTGACCATCCCATTCGTCCTTTATGGAATTTTTCGCTATCTATACCTGATCAAGATGAAGAATGCCGGTGGTGAACCGGAGGAACTCTTACTCAAAGACCGGCCCCTTGAAGCTACCATCGTCCTCTGGGGATTATCGATCCTGATCATTTTCTATATCTTCTAGGTTTTTAATGCCTGCCGTATCCTGTTCAGCACCTGGCAAAGTCATCCTCTGCGGTGAACATGCCGTCGTTTATGGAACACCTGCCATCGCACTGCCAGTTTTCCAGGTCGCCACAACTGTAAAAATCATAGCGAAACCGATAGCCGAACCCGGCACTGTTTTGATTAAAGCCCCGTCCATTTCCCTGGACGATTCCCTGGCAGCGCTTGATAAAAAAAATCCGTTGCGTGCAGCAGTCGAACTGATTATGCAGGAATTGGGTATCCATCACCTTCCTGCGTGCGAGATTCTGATTCACACCACGCTTCCGGTTTCAGCCGGATTGGGTTCCAGCGCTTCGGTGACAGTAGCGCTTGCCAGGGCCATTTCCACATACCTTGGTCACCCTTTCCATGATGAAACCGTAAACCAAATCACATATGAGATTGAAAAACTGCATCACGGATCTCCATCAGGGATTGACAATACAGTGATTACCTATGGCACACCCGTCTATTTCCAACGCGGTAAACCAATGGAATACCCAAAAATTGCCCGGTCATTCACCTTGATCATCGCCGATACCGGTATCAAGGGGTCCACGGCTGAAGCTGTGGCAGGTGTCAGAAAATGCTGGGAAGCCGACAAAAACAGCTATGAAACCATTTTCACTGAAATCGGGCTGATCACCCAACGCATCCGCTGCAACCTCGAGTCGGGAAACATTGAAAGCATCGGGGTGGAATTGACTCATAATCATGTGCTGTTGAAACATATCGGCGTCTCTAATTCGAAATTGGACCAACTGGTGAATGCCGCGATCCAGGCTGGGGCGTGGGGAGCAAAACTTTCGGGAGGAGGTTTGGGAGGAAACATGATCGCTCTTGTCGACCCTGATCTTGCTCCACAAATTGCTCAAGAATTGATCGACCGTGGTGCTGCTCAAACCATTATCGCCACCATCCCGGCATCAAGTGGAGAAAGATTATGAATAACGTTTATTTCTTAAAACTTGGCGGCTCTCTAATCACCGAAAAAAACACTCCCCATACAGTCCGGCAGGAGGTCCTGGAGCGGATTGCATGGGAGATTTCTGCCGCTCTCATAAAGAACCCCCAGTTGCGTTTGGTCATCGGACATGGTTCAGGATCCTTCGGCCACGTTCCGGCGAAAAAATATCAAACCCGCCAGGGAGTGCAGACCCCTCAGGAATGGCTGGGCTTCGTTGAAGTCTGGAGAGAAGCCATCCAGTTAAACGCACTGGTTACCAAAGCGCTGCATCAAGCAGGCATCCCTGCCATTTCATTTTCTCCCTGCGCCCAGATACTGGCTGTGGACGGCAAGATCAATAGCTGGGATACGGTACAAATCAGATCAGCCTTGATTCACGGCCTTGTGCCTGTTATTTACGGAGATGTCATTTTTGATAGTATCCGCGGCGGTACGATTTTCTCGACCGAAGAACAATTTGAATTCCTCGCCACGGAATTTGATCCTGAAAAAATCCTGTTAGCTGGAATCGAGCCTGGGGTATGGAAAGATTATCCCAAGTGCACTGAAATCATCCAAAACATCACTCCTGAAGAACTCAGGAACCTGGATCAAGCTTTGAATGGCTCTGCTAGCCCGGATGTTACAGGGGGGATGAAAAGCAAGGTTGAAACGATGATGTCCTTAATCGAAAAAGGTGTATGCCGCGAGGTCATCATTTTTTCCGGCCTGGAACCAGGCCTGGTAGCGAATGTGATTTCCGGACAAAAAACCGGTACCAGACTCTGCAGTAATACCTAAGGAGGATGACATGAAATTCAACCGCAGCTACCTGGAGAAGATCGAAGATGATATCCTCGCACCTTATGCTGTGCATGCCAACCGCTCAAAAGGCCGACAATACCCGGAACACGAGCCGGATTACCGTACCTGTTTCCAACGCGATCGCGACCGCATCTTGCATACCACGGCTTTCAGGCGCCTGGAGTATAAAACACAGGTTTTCATTAATTATGAAGGCGACTATTACCGGACGCGCTTGACCCACACCCTTGAAGTTGCGCAAATTGGCAGGACAATTGCTAGAGCGCTGGGAGCTAACGAAGACCTGGTCGAAACGATCTGTCTCGCTCACGATCTAGGGCATCCGCCATTTGGTCACTCGGGAGAATCGACTCTGAACCATCTCATGCAAGAACATGGCGGTTTCAATCATAACCATCATTCTTTTCGCATCGTCACTGAACTCGAACGACGATATCCCCAATTTCCAGGCCTTAACCTCTCCTGGGAGGTTCTCGAAGGCATTGTTAAACACGAAACTGCCTATGACAAAACAGATGCACTAGAATTTGACCCTCACCTGCGCGGACACCTCGAAGCCCAGATCACCAACGTGGCAGATGAATTAGCGTATACCTCACACGATCTCGACGACGGACTGCGGTCGGGCATGATCAATACCGAAATGCTGGCTGGAATCGAGCTGTGGGATATGGTTGTTGAACAATTCAACCCTGATTCCTGTCAATTGGATGATCTCACCCGACATTCCATCATCCGCGAGCTCATCGGTCTGCAGGTGAGCAGTATGATCCAAAATTCGAGCGAAACAATCGTCCGAAGTGGTGTTAAAACTCTACAGGAATTGCAGACCTTGCCTTATAATGTAGTGGGATTCGATGAATCCATGAACAAACGGAACAAGGTGCTCAAGGATTTTCTATTCAACAATATGTACCGCCAGTATCGCGTGGTGCGGATGCAGAAAAAAGCAGAAAGAGTTCTAACACAACTTTTCGAAGAATACGCCGCTGAACCATCGATGCTGCCTCCGCAGTTTCAGGAACAGATTGCAATAAAAGGCAAGGAACGTACGATTTGTGATTATTTGGCAGGAATGACCGATCGCTTCGCAGTGGATGAATATCAAAAAATGTTCGATCCCTCACTGCTGCCTTAAAAATACGATCTAAAAACAATGGAGAATGAATGAAACAACCTTCCTATCTCACCCAAGAAGGTGCTGAAAAACTTCGCGCCGAACTTAAATACCTTGAAGGACCCGCTCGCGAGGCCCTTGCCAAACGATTAAGAGCTGCCATACAGATGGGTGATTTATCTGAAAACGCTGATTATTCCGCTGCTAAAGAAGAGCAGGCATTCATGGAAGGACGCATCCAGGAGTTGAACAGCGTCCTACGCGACGTGATCATTATCGATGAAAATACCGCAAACTCAGATGTCGTCCAGATCGGAGCAAAGGTAACCATCAAGGAAGATAATGAGCCGGAAGAAACTTTTCAGGTGGTGGGACCTCAGGAAGCCAACCCGCGTGCAGGCAAGATTTCCCATGATTCCCCCATTGGTCAAGCACTGATCGGGCACAAACCCGGAGAATCCATATCCGTTCAGACCCCAGGTGGATCGATCAAACTAAAGATCCTGCGCATTGAATAAAACAAAAAATCCGGGTTCGAGACCCGGATTTTTGATTAACCCTAACTGGTTTACTTCGGCCAGACTGACATTTCCAAAGTAAGGCGTTCGAAGAAACTGCCAGAAGGCAATGCTCCCTGTCCATAAACCATCTCAATCACCCGGGCCTCAAGCTGTAATGTGGCTGTCTCAAGTAGAATCTGCTGCCCCGGCTCAACCTGAATCGGCTCACCTTTCATCGCCAGGCGCTGTCGAATGCCAGTGTCGTTCATTGCGTGTGAGCTCATCAATACCTTGGTTACAGTCTGAATATCGTTCTTGTCAAAGAGCCAGACTTCAAAAGCAGTGACTTTCTTAGGATCCCCGACACCAATAGTATCGGAAATTCCCACTCCGCATTCTCCCAGGAACGCACCGTTTGGAGCATCGATACTGAAGCTATCATCATAAAGATCGTCACCGATGACATAAGTGGTCATGAAATGTGCCACAGGTCCCTCTTCCGGAATTGTTACTGGCGGAGGAGCGGTCTTGGTCGGGAACTTGTTTTCAACAAGGTCTTCAGGTTCTTCGTAATACTCCCCGCCTTCCTCTTCCAACGGAGTAGGTACGGTGTCTTTGTTGTTCCGCCGGTTGCGAATGAAGAAGATGTAAACCAGTGCACCGCCAATAATCAAAAAGACAGCACACAACAGGGTCAACAACAACACAGAGTTTTTACCCTTTGTCGTTGTCGGTGTCACCTGAGTTGGAATAGGCACTGTGGTTCCAACAGCGGTCGCTGACCCGGTTGATGGTTGTGCAGCAAGCAGTGCGGATTTCAGCGCCATGACTACTTCATCACTGGCAGAGTAATTACAGCCGCCAGCTTGCAGCGTGTCGAAGAGGAAGGGGTTGGAAACCAGGTTGACCCCTAACGAATCCACCCGCGCCGCAGCCAGGTTGGCATCTTTGTTAACGCTGTAGGAATCAACGATCATGCACAGATATTGGTTCTTAAGATCCTGGCGTAGGAAGCTGGCGTCGGCATCTTTCCATTTGACCGGCCACACCCCCCAGCCGAGAATCGGAAGACCAATAACCAGACCTAAAACCAGGCCGATGATTCCTGTAACAAGCGGACGTTGAATGAGTTCTTTAATTTTTTCCATTTTCTCTACTCCTACAATAGTTTATTGTAGACAAAAAGCATATTGAAAGCAACAAGAATTCTGTTGCAATAAATATGCCTATTCTGGAATAACAACCCCCACTTCTTCAATCAAGAAACTCTCTTCACATTGCGTACATTGAACTTCCTTCTTGTTCGAGATGACCATCAGACCGCCGCACTTTGGACAAGGGTTTGGAATAGGTCGCTTCCAGTTTGTAAAATCGCAGGTAGGATAATTCGCACAGGCATAGAAAATTCGTCCCTTGCGCGTCTTGCGAAGGACCAGGTCACCCCCGTCTTTTGGACAGGTAACGCCAATCTTCTCCAGGAGTGCTTCCGTGTGCCGGCAGGCAGGAAAGTTGGAACAACTGATAAATTTACCGTAACGCCCCCAGCGGATCACCAGATCGTGACCGCATTCAGGGCAGGCACGGCCTATCTTTTCCGGTTCGGACTTGGTAACCGGCATCTCCGCCTGCGCCTTCTTCACTTCAGGCTCAAACCCTAACCAAAACTCACCAATGACCTTTTTCCAATCCTCATCGCCTGCTGCTACCTGGTCGAGTCCCGATTCCATTTTGGCTGTGAAATTGAGGTCTACGATATCCGGGAAGTGTTCCACCACCAGGTCATTCACCAGGATTCCGGTTTCCGTCGGTGAGAGCCGTTTGGCCTCTCGCACGACATAACCGCGCTGCTGGATCGTGGATAGGATTGGTGCGTAAGTGGATGGCCTGCCGATCCCGTATTCTTCGAGTACCTGCACCAGTGTCGCCTCTGTGTAGCGTGGAGGTGGTTGGGTAAAATGTTGTTCCGGTATCAGGTGAATCAGTTCCTGCTTTTGACCCTCTTCCAGACCCGCTGGAATGCGAATATTTTCAGGCTCATCAGATTTTTGGTCTTCATCCTGGGCTTCTTCATAAACAACGAGAAAACCAGGGAATTTTATGGTTGATCCTGAAGCCCTGAACAGATATGTATGTTCTTTGCCTGCAGCAGTCACTTCAACTGAAAGCGTGTCATAAACGGCAGCTTCCATCTGTGACGCCACAAAACGCTGCCATACCAGTTGATATAACTTGAATTGTTCCGGAGAGAGAAATTCCTTGATTTTCTCAGGCTGCCGCATGACCGAGGTTGGACGGATGGCTTCGTGAGCCTCCTGCGCAGACACCGCCCGGGTTTTGTATTGCGGAGGTGTCTCGGGCAAGAAATCACCGCCGTATGTTTGCTGGATAAAATTCCTGGCTTCCAGCTGAGCAACTTCAGCGATGTTTGTGGAATCCGTACGCATGTATGTAATTAAACCGGTGCTGCCACCCTCACCAACATCCAGACCTTCATACAACTGTTGTGCAATCATCATCGTGCGCCGGGCAGTATATCCCAGCCTGCGGGACGCTTCCTGCTGCAACGTGCTGGTAATGAACGGGGCTGAAGGTTTGCGTCTGCGTTCACTTTTCTTAATCCTTGTAATGGTGAACGGTGATTCTTCGATCTCAATCAGGTACCCGTCCACAGTATCCTTATTACCAAGATCCGGATCCTTTTCATCGATCTTTGCCAGTTTCGTCTTGTAGTGCGCTTTTTTACCCTCAGGAGAAAGCTCGGCTTCAATGGACCAGTATTCTACAGGGTTGAAGGCTTCGATTTCACGTTCACGCTCTACAACCAACCTCAGCGCAACTGATTGCACACGTCCGGCCGAAAGCCTGCTGCGCACCTTCTCCCATAATACCGGGCTGATGGAATAACCAACCAACCGATCGAGCACCCTCCTGGCCTGCTGCGCGTCCACCAGGTCCATGTTGATCTCACGCGGATTGGCAAACGCTTCGTTAATGGCGTGGTCAGTAATTTCATGGAAGACCACTCGTTTGGAGAGTTTCGGTTCGATCTGGGCTGCCTCAAGCAAATGCCAGGCAATCGCTTCTCCTTCGCGATCAGGGTCTGTTGCCAGGTAAATTTCTTCAGCTTCTTTAGCCAGAGCTTTTAATTCCTTGACCACCGGTCGTTTCTCGTTGGGAACGCGGTATTTGGGAGTGAATCCATTTTCAACATCCACGGAGAGTTCTGAGCGCAGCAAGTCGCGTACGTGACCAACAGACGCTCGCACGGTATAGCCTTTCCCCAGGAACCTTCCCACGGTCTTGGCCTTTGCCGGAGATTCCACAATCACCAATTTACCATTGCGCGGCTTGGAATGACGTCTGGGCGGCCGTTCTAGCTGAGCATGCGCAGGTGTATCCCCAATGCGGTACATCGTTGTGCCGCAAACCGGGCACTTACCCTTTGTTACTGGTGTACCAACAGCATTGAATTCTGCGCTTGCTCCTTCGATCTCTCTCTTTACCTTGCATTTGACGCAATATGCTTCCACGGAAACCTCCCTATAAGAAAAGGGTGTAATGATTCTCTTTTAAGTAATTAACTAGTTCTTTCACCCTCTGGCTTTCGCCGCGCGGGCAGATTAAAACTGCATCAGGTGTTTTTACCACGATAATATCTTTTAATCCCATCGTGACCACTACAGAAGTGGGATCAGTTGAAACAATTAATGAATTCTTCGTCTCAAGGGTGATCGGATTCGCATTGACAATAATGTTTCCATGTTCATCGGGCGAAAGTACATCGAACAGGGAATCCCAGCTGCCGACGTCATTCCACCCCAGATTAGCAGCAGGAATGACCGCTGCTTTTTGAGATTTTTCCATGATCCCATAATCAATCGTCTGAGGTTTAATCGAAGACCATGTATTGATAAACTTCTCATTCGCGTGATCTTTGCCAATTAGTGCAGTAAGTTCTTCAATCGATTTGGATAATTCAGGCATGTAGAGTTTGAACTCGCCCAGGATCACATCAGCACGGGTAATGAACATACCTGAGTTCCATGCCATCAACGGGTTGTTCAGGAATATTTCGGCAGTCGCTTCATCCGGCTTTTCAACAAAATGCTTTACCCGGTAACCTCTTGCACCGCGAAATGTCCCTAATTCAATGCCGGATTCGATGTACCCGTATCCGGTTGAAGCATATGTCGGCGTGATACCCAGCGTGGTCAAATACCCCTCATTTGCCAGGTCGTGTGCTGCACATAATATCTTCTGGAATTCTGGCACGTCTCCAATGAAATGATCAGCAGTCAAGATCGCCAGGACAGCATCTTTATCTTGATTATATAACGCGGCAGCAGCCATGGCCACCACCGCTGCGGTTCCTCGCGGCATTGGTTCGATCAGGTAATTCCCAATAGGAATCGCCGGGGCAATTAACTGAAGCTGCCTGGCCTGCTCGGCGATCGTTACCACAAAAATTTGATCAGTGTTGAATAAACCTTCCAGACGGTCAACAGCGATTTGAAAAAGGGATTTCTCTCCGAAAAGTCTGAGCATTTGTTTCGGAGTGGTGTGCCTTGAGACAGGCCACAATCGCGTTCCCCCGCCTCCAGCCATAATCACTGCGTAGAAATGTTCGAGCATCTTGGTCATCCTTTATATGCAGACCTGGTTTCACGCATGGCAACGTAGTTCATCCCGCCCACCTGTGAAACCAGTCCTTTGAGTTCCATCATCGTGAGTGTAGCCGAAAGGTCGTGAATTGGCAATCCAGTCAATTCACATAATTCATCAATATGAACGGGTTCTTGCGACAGATGATCGAGCAGCTTCTTTTCTGCGGGGTTCAATGGATTTTGTTTTCGGGCTGCTTGCTTTTCTGGGATTTGTTCCAGTTTGAGCGAGTCGAGGATCTCGGTCATTTTCAAAAGCGGGCGGGCACCTTGTTCGATCAAGCGGTTTGTCCCCTCGCTTTGCGGGGTGAGAATACTGCCGGGAACTGCAAAGACATCTCGGCCTTGTTCCACCGCAAACTCGGCAGTGATTAATGCACCGCTCCTTTCACCTGCTTCCACAACCACAGTTGCCAGTGAAAGCCCTGAAATGATGCGATTGCGCGGCGGAAAATTGATCCCGTCAGGCTGCGTTCCTACCGGGTAATCGCTGACAATGGCTCCCTGCCTGGCGATCTCTGCTGCCAGCTTACGGTGTTCCGGCGGGTAGATGACATCCACACCACTGCCAAGCACGGCGATGGTCCTGCCGCCGCTCTGCAAGGCTGCCTGGTGGGAAATAGCATCCACACCGCGTGCCAGTCCACTGACCACGGTCACACCATTTTGGGCAAGGAAACGGGCAATTTCCGCTGCCACTTGCCTTCCGTAAGGAGTGACGCGGCGTGTGCCTACTACCGCAACCGCCCAGTCATCTTCCACATTAATACAGCCTTTAATATACAACACAGGGGGTGCCTGGTTGATTTCTTTTAATCGGCGGGGGTAATTGGGATCCTCCCAGGTCATCACCAGAATATTCTCACTGGCAATCCTGTCCATGATCCGTTCCAGATCGACTTGCGCCTTTACCTGGATGAATTTTTCGACTGTCTTTTGCGGTAAACCGGCGGATACCAACCCGCTTGCCGGTGATTCCCATGCTGTCTCAAGTGAGCCGTAGAAATCGAGGATTTGTTTAAGCCGGACGGCACCGATCCCCTTGACCAGATTGAATCCCACCCAGTATGCTTTTGGATCCACAGAGTACCCCTAATCCCATTCCTGCAATCGTACGACCATCCTGCCCGTATCGCGGTCCATCATCAGTATGACGGATTTAATAGCAGGTAAAAGGATTTCACTGCCGTCTTCTGCCTCCACCACGTACACATCATTTGCCCCGGTCACTAAGATCTCTCTGACGATTCCGATAGAATTCCCCTGTTCGTCAGCAACCTGCATTCCAATCACCTCGCGGTGGTAAAAAAGCCCATCAGGCAGTGGACCAATGGTGGAAGCTGGAACATAAACCCACTGGTTGCGGAAAACAGATACTGCATCACAATCGGTAAATCCCTCGATTGAGATCAAATACAGTTCACCTGTCGGTCGAATGGAAGCCAGCTTGTATGCCTGTTTTTTGGGCCCAATATGAATCTGGATGCCCGCAGTGATGCGCTGGGGAAAATCGGTGATCATCTCCATGACCACCTCGCCTTTTACCCCATGCGGACGGCGAATCTTTCCTACCGTCAAGTAGACAGGCTCGCCGGATTGGGGCGAGCCTGAGAGGTTTTTTTCTTGCTTTAAATTGACACCGACTTTACTCATCGGGGTTCTGCAACATCCAGGTTGGCTTGTTTGCCTTCACGAGCAGCAGCGACGCGCAACAAAACGCGCATTGCATTGGCTACACGGCCGCCCTTGCCGATGACACGCCCCATGTCTTCTCGGGCTACGTGCAGCTCCAGGTTCTCTCTCCCGCCGCTGCGAAATTGATTTACCACCACCTGGGATGGATCATCGACCAGCGATAAAGCGATATATTCAATCAGCTCTTTCACAGTACTCCCCTCGTCTTGTGATTTTGGGTATCTGTGCCCCGAATGGATTGATGTCTGCATACCGATCCTTAAGCTTTGATCTTTGCGTTGCGTTCTTCAGCAGCTTTCTTGGCTTCTTCAAGAAGTGTTTCGAGAGCTTCACCCTTCTTAAAGCGTTCGAAGCGGTCAAGGATGCCTGTAATTTTGAAAAGCTTGTTCACGGATTCAGTGGGAAGGGCACCATTCTTCATCCATTCATAAATCCGGTCTTCCTTTACATCGAAGGTAAAGGGATCGGTGGTTGGATTGTATGAACCAACAATTTCCAGGAAGCGGCCATCACGCGGGCTTTCCTTATCTGCAACGACCACACGGAAACTGGGCTGGTGCCGAAGTCCTGTTCTGCGTAAACGAATTCTAACCATCTAGTAATCTCCTGTTTCTCTTGACATGATCAAATATGATGTGAATTCAAAAATTCCGCTTTGGCGAGGGGCGCTGAAGGGGCGCTTACCGCTGTTTCATTTTTGATCACTTGAACATACGGGAAATCCCTTTCCCGCCTGTTTTCTTCAATGTTTTCATCAACCGCTGTGCATCTCTGAATTGCTTAATCATACGGTTGACTTCCTGTACGTCCGTGCCAGATCCCCGGGCAATTCTGCGCCGGCGTGAAGCATTAAGCACATCAGGGTTACGACGTTCTTCCCTCGTCATCGAGCTGAGAATTGCCTCAGTTCGCTTCAGATTCTTCTCGGTTTCTTCTGGCGGCACGTTGCGTGCAGCCTGCCCCAGACCTCCGGGAAGCATATCCATCATCTGGGAAAGCGGCCCCATTTTGCGGATTTGCTTCAATTGATCCGCAAAATCCTCAAGGGTGAACTGCCCCTTGAGCATGCGTTCAGCCTGATCTTTTTGAGTTTTCTGATCGAATGCAGCTTCAGCCTTTTCGATCAGTCCAATCATATCACCCATTCCCAAAATGCGGGAAGCCAATCTTCCAGGATCGTAGGCTTCGAGGGCGTCGACCCCTTCACCGGTACTCAGGAATTTGATTGGTACTCCGGTAACGCTGCGCACGGAAATTGCCGCACCGCCGCGGGCATCGCCGTCGATCTTGGTAAAGATCAAACCAGTGATGTTAATTGTATCTCGAAAACCTTCCGCAATGTGCAAAGCTTCCTGACCAATCATCGCATCGACAACCAGCAGGGTTTCGACGATTTTGACTTTCTTAGAGATGGCCTGCAATTCATCCATTAGCGGTTGATCCAGTTGAGACCGGCCGGCAGTATCCAGGATGATGACTGAATAACCGCCTTTTTGGGCCTTATCGAAAGCCCGGGCGGCCAGCACAGGAGGTTTCAACGCCGTATCGGCTTCCACCTCTACTCCGATTCTCTCACCTAGCGTTTGCAGCTGTTTCACTGCAGCCGGGCGGTAGGGGTCGCATGCTACCAACAATACCCGTTCACCTTCCGAGCGCAACTTTCGCGCTAGTTTGGCAGCGGCTGTTGTTTTACCTGAACCCTGTAAACCGACCAACATCACAACGTATGGCTTAACCCCGCTTAAATTCAAGCGGGCAGGTTCACCAAGCGTCTTGATCAATTCCTCATTGACAATTTTGATCACTTGCTGGGCAGGATTGAGTGCTTTCGATACCTCTGTGCCAACAGCACGTTCCCGCACCCTGGCCACGAAATCTTTAACCACTGTATAGTTGACATCAGCTTCCAACAACGCCAGCCGTACTTCACGCATCATGGCGTCAACATCAGCCGCGGTCAGCTTACCGCGCCGGCGTAATTGCTGGAAGATTTGGTCAAGTCGTGACGAAAGGTTTTCGAACAATATTCACACTCTTTTAAAATAGAAACGCCCACCCTTGCAAGGTGACAGGCAGGATTTTAGTCTGGAAGATTCGTTTGGTCAAGTTAAAAAGCCGATTATTCGAATAAAAATGATGCATCCAATCCGATTTTCCGGTGTTGTAAATACGAAATACGTAAATTTGATAATTATTGGAGGAAATATCCGTGAATAAGGTAATGATCGTGACCGATAGTACGGCCAATATTCCACCGGAACTGTTGAATGGAAATCCGGTCGTATCGCTCCCATTACAGGTAATCTGGGGCAGTGAAATTTATCGTGATGGAATTGATATTCAGCCAAAGGATTTTTATGAACGTCTCGCTGTAGATAAGGTAATGCCCTCAACTTCGCAGGTGACACCCGAGGAGTTCAAGAATCTATATAGCAGGTTGATCAGCGAAGGATATGACATTCTAAGCATCCACATTTCCGGTAAACTTTCTGGCACCATGGCATCTGCCCAGCAAGCCAAACGTGCCTTTCCGAATGCCAAAATTGAACTAGTCGATTCCAATACCACCAGCATGGCACTTGGATTTCAGGTTCTCAGTGCATCTCGCATGGCCGAGACCGGCGGCAGTCTTGCAGAGTGTCATTCTGTAGCCACAGCCGCAGCAAAACACAGTGGCGTCTTTTTTGTGCTGAACACACTCGAATTCTTGCACCGCGGTGGACGTATCGGTGGTGCCCAGGCATTCCTTGGCCATATGCTGAATCTCAAGCCTCTGCTTGAGATTCGTGACGGACGCATTGAAGCCGTAGAGCGGGTTCGCACCCTCTCAAAAGCAACTGATCGGATGCTTGACCTTGTGGAAGCCAGGATCAAAGATGAGCCAGGTCCGATCCGCCTGTGTGCTGTACATGCCAACGCACCGGCCGAGGCAGATAAACTACTCAATCAGGCAATCAAACGATTCCCGTCATCACTCATCAGCGACGCGGTGATTAGCACGGTAAGTCCGGTACTTGGCACACACGCAGGGCCGGGTGCTCTCGGATTGGTGTACATGGCGGGTATGTAACCCGGCATAACGACTCAAGCAAAAATTGCACTCCACGCGAATTCGCTGGGAGTGCAATTTTTTGATTCTGGTAAAATAAAAATAAAAAAGAGGTCAATTCATGAAGATTTTTCCTCAGATCGGTGTTCAAATCCCAACCACTTACCTGCCAAACGAAAAGATCAATCCCTCCAAATGGGCTGTGATTGCTTGTGATCAATACACCTCTCAGCCTGAATATTGGCAAAAGGTCTCTGAAATCGTAGGGGATTCTCCTTCCACGCTGCACCTGATTCTTCCCGAGGTTTACCTTGGTACTGAGGTGGAAACTCAGCGTGTGAGTGAAGCGCAGGTCAAAATGAAGCAGTATCTGGCGGATGGTACGCTTAAACCTCAGGATCAGATGATCTACGTTGAGCGAACGGTTGGCGGAAAGACACGCCGCGGATTGATGATGGCGCTCGATTTGGAAAAGTATGACTTTTCGGTTGGTTCTCAGAGCCTGATCCGCGCAACAGAAGGGACAATACTTGACCGCCTTCCCCCACGTATCCGCATTCGCAAGGAAGCCATCATCGAATTACCTCATATCCTGGTACTGATCGATGACCCCGACGATAAAGTCATCGGCCCAGTCGAAGCACATAAAGGCGATTTACCGCTTGCTTATGATTTTGAATTGATGCAGCAAAGCGGACACCTCTGCGGTCGATTTGTGAATAACGCCTCAATGGAATCTGCGGTGATCCAGAACATACAAGCCCTCGCCAGCCCGGATGTCTTTTATCCCAAATACAATGTTGGTAAAGACAAAGGTATTCTCCTTTTCGCTGTTGGTGATGGCAACCACTCACTGGCAACTGCCAAATCCATTTGGGAGCAAAACAAAGCCAATGTGGGCATGAACCATCCTTCCCGTTACGCGCTGGTAGAGATCGAGAATATTCATGACCGTGGCTTGGAATTTGAACCAATCCACCGCGTCCTGTTCCACGTGACTTCTGATCCTATAGATGAAATGCAAAAGCATTTTGGCTCGAACATCAAATTTGTGAATGTTCCTGATTTCTGGCAGATGAAAAAGACCGTAGATAATCAGTCAAGCGGAGTACATCACTTTGGATTGATTACCAGTACTGGCGCTTGCGTGGCAACCGTCCTAAACCCTTCCGCCAACCTGCCTGTTGGCACGCTTCAACCTTTCCTTGACCAATGGCTAAAAAATGGCGGTGCTGCATCTATCGATTATGTTCATGGTGATGATACGGTATCGAAATTGGGTAGCCAGAGTGGAAATGCCGGGTTCTACCTGCCAGCCATGGCAAAAAGCGAGCTTTTCCGCACAGTGATTCTGGATGGTGCACTTCCACGCAAGACGTTCTCGATGGGCGAAGCCCATGAAAAGCGTTTTTACATGGAAGCTCGCAAGATTATCGAATAGGATGATGATCTTCCATGTCTGACAACGACCAAAGCAGCGACAACAACCTCGCTTCAACCGTTAACGTAAAGATCGTTTCTCTTTGCGGGAGATTTTCAGACGACCACAAGCGGGTACGCGTGGAATTTGAACTAACAGATGCAGACCGAAAGCCAACCGTAGAGTTGTCACTTATCGATTCTGCCGGAGTTGTCATCACTCATGCAGTCATAATGGGAGTTTTAGTTCGACAAATGTACTTCACCTTGCATCTCGGAAAACATCCAAGCGACAAACCCGTATGGGTGAAAATCCTGCTGCGCACGGATGACCATCTTTGCCTGGATGAAAAAACCGAACCAGTAGAATAACGAACCGATCTAGATTGTGTTGAACAGATAGCCGACTTATGAAATCGCCGCTGATCTTAAAATTCTTTGTTTCCCTGATAACTATCTGTCTGGTCAGTTGCAGCAGCCTGCCGGCTGCTGCAACCGCACCGGCTTCTCCCACGGCACCTTCCGCAACCAAAACGCTTGTGAGCACGTCCACATCTACCAACACGCCCAATCCGACCCCAACCTCCACCGCCACGCCTGTACCCCTGGGAGGAGTCTGTTCCCCGTTATTCGGCATTGGGTTGGAAGAACTTCATTCCATTACCTCGAACACCTTCAGTTACCCAAGTACGTTTACCGATATCGGACATCCCGGGGTAGATCTGGCCTTCTTTACCCACCGTAATTTCACTACCATGTACGGTCTTCCGGTTCAATCCATCCTGCCTGGCAAAGTAACCCAGGTGATCGATAACCGCTTTCCATACGGCAACATGATCATCATTGAAACACCTTTGATTGGACTAACCCCGGAACTATTAGCATCTATTTCGATGCCTACACCCATCCCTCAGCAAAATATTGAAGCCTGGAGCACATGCGATAAGGAAATGACACCCATTTCCTGGTCGGAGGACACCAAATCCATTTATATCCTTTATTCACACCTGGAATCCAAACCTGCTTTTGAACCCGGTGATACAGTGGAATGCGGCCAGGTGATTGGCGCAGTGGGAATCACTGGCAACTCTGTTGCTGAACACCTACACATAGAAATACGGATCGGCCCCTCCGAGGCGCGCTTTGGCTCCATTGCCGCATATACAAAGGATGCAACGCCAGAAGAAAGGTACAATTATTGCATCTGGTCATTATCAGGGAGATTTCAGGCTGTCGATCCGGCAGTATTTTGGAAGGATCAAAATTGAAGTCATCCCCTGAGAAATCAGCATAAGGATCGATCATGCAGAAACCAGGCTTGCCAATCATCATTCGCACAAGCACCCTCGCCATGTTGTTACTGGTAGCTGTAATGGTTGCCGGCTGTTCTAAATCTACCTCAACATCCACCGCAACCACCACCATCGAAGTCAATCGCACTTTATTTCCACAGGCTTCTGCCACCGATCTTCCTGATCTCTCTACTCCAACCTCTACTAAAACAGTTATTCCAACTGTTGGCACCCCGGAGCCTTCTGACCAATCGGGTTTGATTGTCTTTGCCATGGGTGACGGTCAGTACAAGCACCTTTTCGTTTACCATCCCTCTTTCCTTCCGATCACCCGGTTAACTGCGGATCCGTGGAATTTCGATTATCCTGCCATCAGTCCGGATGGTACCAAGATTGCCTATTGCGCTGATCAATATGGTAAATGGGACATCTTTATTTTGGACCTGGCACTCAATCAAACCGAACGATTGACGGAATCTGAAACCTATACCTGTGCACCTACCTGGTCTCCGGATGGTCAATGGCTTGCTGTGGAAACTTATCAAGATGGACGCTTTGATATTCTCATCCTTCCGGTGGCTGACGAGAACGCAAACTCAGTAAAGCTCACCGAAAACTCAGGAAACAATTTCAGCCCAAACTGGTCACCCGACGGGCGTCAAGTTGCTTTTGTCAGTGACCGAACTGGACACAACGAGATCAGGATTGCACGCCTGGACAATCCCGATGACCGGTTCATCATCGCTGCCACATCATCAGATGCAGATTACTCCTCACCCAGTTGGTCGCCCGACGGCAGCTCACTGGCCTGGACCAGAACGGATGAGCAATCTACCATCGAGGTGATCCATTTCACAGATGAAGAAAGTCATGTCACCTCTCTCGGTGTGGGAACCAAACCGGTTTGGCTCCCTGAAGGTAACGGTGTGCTGGCACTGTTGGTGCTTCCTAACGAATACGATTTCATTGCTTATGAATCTTCCAATGCACGCCTTCTGCTCCCCCCCATTCCCCTGCCCGGCCAGGTGACCGCTTACGATTGGCAGTCAAACGGTTTTGCGAAAAACATTACCGCATATCTGGCTAATACCAACCTGCCAGAACCTGCAAGCCTCTGGCAGCCTCGTGAAATCACTTCTGGCTCGCAAACCCAGGCCAACAAATTGGTGGAAGTTTCTGGAATTACTGCTCCAGAGCCCTATCTTTCCGATGCCGTTATCGACAACTTCAAAAATTTGCGTACAGCGCTGGCTGAGACACTTGGATGGGATTATCTGGAAACTCTAGAAAACGCATCCCTATCACTTGATTCTCTCCCACCGGCTGGGACAGCTGAAAACTGGCTCTATACAGGGCGCGCGTTTGCATCCAATCAGATCCCACTCGAAGCTGATTGGATGGCGGTGACCCGTGAAGATTTTTATGGAAAAACATACTGGCGCGTTTGGTTGAAGTGTTACGATCAGGATGGCAGCTGCGGCACTCCCGTCAGGGCACCGAGCTGGGATTTCAGTGCCCGCTATGCGGCTGATGTCACAGCACTTGAGAACGGCGGAAAGGAGAACGGCACTTTGTCAGGATACTGGATTGATTTCACCGAGTTTGCCTCCCGGTACGGTTGGGAACGCATCCCATCGAATTCAGACTGGCGGTCATATTTTCCTTCCATTCAGCTAAACGTTTTCGTCCAGCGTGAATCCTTATCCTGGCTGGATGCCATGCTGCAGATTTACCCTCTCGAAACCATCCAATCCTTCCTGGAGTCGTCCAAATGAAAGCTGCCATACGACCTTCGACTTTGCTTCGTTTGGCTCTCTGTACTGGTGTATTGGCTGGGTTGCTCTTGTCCAAATCATCTGTGATGGCTAATTCATCCACCCCGGTGGATCTCGATTTTCCGGAAACGACGGAAACTCCTGAACCCGGTCAGTATCCAGCGCTATATGATGTTCCTCTTGCATTATCGATGCACGATCACTTTTTATTGACACGTCCGTTGATCATCGAAGAGGTCACATGGCCAACTTCTGATTTTCGTTACGGATTTTTCGACACTAAAACGAACAGCCTTCATACCGGGATTGATATGGTTTCAGAAATTGGTGAACCCGTACTGGCTGCCGGCGACGGTGAAGTCATTTTTGCCGGGTATGGGCTCATCAAGGGGACACTGGACATGGACGATCCGTACGGAATCGCAGTCATGATCAAACATTCTTTCGGTTTCGAAGGGAACACTTTATATACCGTCTACGGCCACCTCCAGAAGGCAATCGTTGAAGATGGACAGATCGTCAAAGCTGGAGATCCCATCGGAACCGTCGGCATTACAGGGAACACCAGCGGTCCTCACCTTCATTTTGAGGTTCGCCTTCAAGATGGACAAGATGCCGCTGTGCAGAATCCCGAATTATGGCTTGCTCCACCATTGGGTCACGGAGTTCTGGCTGGAAGGATCCAGAATGATCGGGGAAATTTCCTGCCTTCAAAGTCCTTCTCTTTGAAATCAATGGAAACCGGCAAGATCTGGAAAATCACCACCTATTCTCAGAATTTGACCAACCGTCATCTAAACGATGATTATTTTCATGAGAATTTTGTCCTTCACGATCTACCGGAAGGCACTTATGAAATTTCAACCTATTACAATTATGGTTTTTACAAAGCTGAGATAGAGATTGCACCTGGAGCGATTAATTTTGTAACCTTTAGGGGTAAACAAGGCTTTGTTTTTGGATATCCGGAAATCAGCGATCCCGCCGAATTTCTCCATTAATCACAAGTTTTAATCAATCAACGATGTCATCATAGCCTTGACAATCCAGACAAGGTGTCTGACAATTGTTCACGAGAATTTGTATCTATTTGGAGGATGTAACAATGTTTACGAAAAAGAAAATCGGCGGATTGCTGGTCATCGTGACAGCATTTATGGTTTTATCCGCTTGTGCTGCTAAGCCAACGGTTGATCCCAATCAAAAATCTACTGAGATTGCCGCGACCGTACAGGCTGAATTAACCCAGATTGCCATGCTGACCCCTTCGGCTACAGCAACCCTGGAACCCACTCCCACCCCAACGCAGGCACCCCCGACCCCAACCGTGCAGACCACACCTGCCACTGCAACCCCCACCGCGAAACCCACCGTACCACCAGCCTCATCTGGTGACAATTCCAGGTTCATCGGTGATGTCAACTATCCTGATGGCGAAGTTGTTAAGGCTGGTACAAGTTTCACAAAAACATGGACGTTCCTGAACAACGGTACCACCACCTGGACAAAAGATTATTCGATCATCTATCTGGAAGGAAATCTTCTGGGTGCGAAGAGTGCCACTTACTTCAAATTGACCAAGGATGTTGCGCCAGGCGAGACTGCTGAGATCAGCGCTAACTTTGTCGCTCCCGCTACCAATGGACGATACACCAGTTCCTGGAAGTTGTACAGCGCAAGCGGTTATCCTTTCGGTGAATACTGCAGTATCGATATTACCGTTGGAACTCCTTCAACGGGTACTGTTACCGCAACAACCGAAGCAACCACCGCCCCCACATCAGCCACTACTCCATAAAATCGCGGTGGCACAACTTCGGTCGCAAACCGAGCAAATCAAAGCCAGGGCCAAAAGCCTTGGCTTTTCTATTGTTGGCATAACGCATACCGAACCACTGCAGGAGCACGGCCGATACAAAGAGTGGATCAGCAAACAATACCATGCGGGTATGAAATACCTGGCCACCCCCTACCACATAGATACCCGCCGTGACCCCCGGTTGCTGCTCCCCAATGCACAATCCGTAATTGTCGTTGGTTTTACGTATCCCCTTCATAGCATCGACATTCTCTCACCCTTACCTGTTGGTGTGATCAGCAGTTACGCCGCTGGTGAGGATTATCACGATTACATTCCGCGCTTATTGGAGCAATTCGTCCAATCGGTTCGCTCTGATTTCGGTCAAGAGATCGCTGCCCGTATCTGCACAGACAGCGCGCCAATTTTGGAAAGAGAACTTGCCCAGCGGGCTGGATTGGGTTGGATTGGGAAGAATTCATGCTTGATCTCCCCGCAGATTGGATCAGCTTTATTGTTAGCCGAGGTATTGCTGGACCTGAAACTGGAAATTGACCCTCCATTTCAACATGATTACTGCGGTACCTGCAACCGGTGCGTATTGGCGTGTCCTACGGGGTGCATCCAAAATGACCGTACCATCGATGCCAATCGATGTATCAGCTATCAAACCATCGAAAACCGGGGTGAGATTCCTCCTGAACTCATGCACCAATCAGGAAATTGGATTTTTGGCTGTGATGTATGCCAGATGGTCTGCCCCTGGAATAAAAAACGCATCACAACATTCGGTCAGGCGAATAAGGAATTAATCGTGTCTGTTGATCAAATGACAGAATTGCTTACCATTTCAGAGCAAGCCTTTCAGCAGCAATTTGGTTCAACAGCGTTGGCGAGAACTAAAAGAAATGGACTCCTGCGTAATCTTCTGATTCGATTGGGAAACCTAGCAAATTCAGAAACCATTCCTGCGATTCAACGCTTGATCGATTCCACTTCCGATCCGGTGCTGCTGCATACAGCGCAATGGGCATTGGAGAGAATGGATAAATAAAAGATCCTTCCAGAAATTCTGAAAGGATCTTCTCGTTGAATACTTCCAATTTACGGTGTTGCAGTAGATGTTGGCGTAATGTTGATTGTCGCCAGTGTGCTCGTTGGAGCCAATGTCTTTGTGGGCGTGGCAATTCCATACCGTATCTTGAGTACCTGTCCCACATAGATCAGGTTTTCATCGTCAATATTATTCCTGGTCATGATATCTTCCTTGGTGGTCTGGAACTTAGAAGCGATGCTTGCCAGTGTCTCATTTGATTGAACGGTATACTCGATGATCGTCCCTCGCGGAAAGTCGGTCGGAAGGGGTGTTGCAGTCGGTAGTACCTGACCCTGAGCTGGAATAAGAATTTTATCGCCGGGAACGATCGGGCAGGTACCATCCGTGAAATTGTTAATTGCCAAAAGCACCAGGAAATCGACATCATAAGTGTCAGCAAGTTCCCAACAGGAATCATTCTCTTTCACTTCATAGTACCAGGGACCCGAAGGCGTGGGAGTTGTTGTGGGTTCCGGGGTTCCAGTGATAGTTGGTGTATTAGATGGAGTGGGGGAAGGTACAGTGGCAGTTGGCGTAAAAGTTGCCGTAGCTGTGGGTGTCTTTGTGGCAAAAATGGCTTTGAATGGATTTCCAGAGCCGGTAACAACAGCCACGATGATGAAGATGCCAAGCAATGCCAGGATGCCGGCCAATCCGCCCAGCACATATGGCATGAACTTTTGCCGTTTGGCAAACCTGTTGATCACTTTTTGAGGATTATCTTTTCGATTCATAATTACCCTATGGTTGTTCTGGTTGGTTTATTGATTAAGTTAAGATTTTACTAAAGACTTTATGATAGGTCGAGACCCCTATTTTTACCCGTATTTCGTTTTCATAATACCACAAATCGTCAAGGCGAATACGTAATGAAAATATATAATGGTTGTACATGATATAATACTTCATACCAAACTGATATCTTGCGGAGGTACGACAATGGAAATTTCAACAAACCAATTCAAACGCTGTGATGTCGTGAAAGTTACTGGACGATTGGACAGCGCCACGGCTCCAAAGCTGGCTGAAGAATTTGCCCGAATTAACAGCGAAGGCCGCTTCAAGATCGTCATGGATTTTACACAACTTGAATTCATTTCCAGTGCTGGATTGCGCGTTCTCATTGCTACCCTCAAAAACTGCAAACGTTACAATCGCGGAGAACTTGTTCTAGCCGGATTGCCAGCGAACATCCTCTCAGTTTTTGATCTTGCCGGGTTCACCTCCATTTTCAAAATATTCGATGATGTTTTAACCGCGGTGGCAGCATTCTAACCTTTCAGAATTCGATGAAGACCCGGACTTTTCCAGGCCGGTACGAGAGCCTGGCCGAAATTGCAGAATTTGTCACAATTGAAGCCACAAATGCTGGCCTGAGTCATCAGGAGACTTTTGAGCTAGAAACAGCCGTAGACGAGGCTGTTTCTAATATTATTGAACATGCATACGGCGGCGAGGGAATTGGAGAAATCAAATGCCACTGCTGTGCAGAGGATGATGGGATTACGATTATCCTCGAAGATTACGGTCAGCCTTTTAACCCGTCCTGTATTCCAACTCCAGATATCAAAGCTCAGTTGAAAAACCGCAAGAATCACGGGTTGGGATACTTTTTGATGTGTCAGCTGATGGATGATATTAAATTTGATTTCCATCATGATCACAACAGGCTGACCATGTTCAAGAGAAAAAAAGAATCATAATCATGGAGCCGGAACCACAGGCCTCTTATTCGATCTGGCAAAAGTTGCTCAGCTTTGGCGAAGCGCTGCTCAGGCTGCCTGATGCTGCAAGTATTTGTGAATACCTGAATTCCCTAGTCCAGAAGGAATTGCGTTGCCAGCCTTTTCTGTGGCTGGCTGAACCTTTCTACCCGCTCCCTGGAGAGCCGCCGGTTTCAACAATTCCTTCTTCCTCTGCTCCACTGATCGTTCAAAAAGCTTATCAAAAGAAAAAAGCATTCTATTCATCTGAACAAAAGATCACAGAATCACCCAAGAACGTAAATTCCATCGCTATCCCGGTGATCACCCAGGGAAACCTCCTTGGTGTTTTGGCAGCGGACCGTCCCCCAGACAATCCATTCACAATCGAAGATATCCAATGGCTTACAAATACCGTTGCTGTAGCTGCGCTAGCGATGCAAGTCAACCGCCAGGTAGCCCTGAAGAATTGGCGTTATGATCAGATTTCTCTCGTCCGCTCAGTCAGCTCGCAAATCTCCAATGTGTTGGACCTGGATGAGCTCTGTAAGCGCGTCACCAACCTGATTCAATGCTCATTCGATTATTATTTTGTGTCCATTTTCACCGTCGATCAAAACAAGCAGGATTTACGGTTCAGAGCCAGTTCACTGGATTGCGAACCAACCAACGACAATCCATTATTTGCGATTAAATTTGGTGAGGGACTTGTTGGCACCGCTGCCCTCAGCGGCAAGGAATACATCGTCAAGGATGTCACCCAGGAACCTTTATACCGGTATTATGAAGGCTTGCCTAGAACCAAAGCCGAGGTGGTTCTTCCGCTTGTTGTGGAAAAACGCGTTTTAGGGATTCTGGATATCCAGAGCGACAAAATTGGTGCCTTTCATGAAAATGATATGCTGGTATTGCGTTCCCTCGCAGACAATATTGCGCTGGCTGTAGAAGGTGCGCGACTTTATAGCAATATTGAGAAACGTGCCAGCCAACTGGCTGCTGTTACTGAGATTAGTAATGCTCTCTCATCCATCCTTGATCTGGACGAGTTATTCAAAGAAGTGGTAACCGTCATTCACAAACGATTTTCGATTCCCTTCGTGCACATTTTTACGGTTCATCCCGGTAGAAGCAAGGTAATTTTTCGCGCGGGCAGCGGGGCACGCTCCAAAGGTCTAAAACCCAATTCTTTTGCCTATGAATTGGACGATCCCAGTGGAATTATTTCTCATGTTGCTCGCACCGGACAAACCAGGCTGGTAAATGATGTATCCCTGGAACCCCTTTATAAACGATCAAAAGTATTTTCTGGAATGATCAAATCAGAGTTGAGTATCCCGCTCGTTCTTGGCACAGAAACACTCGGAGTTCTTGATCTTCAATCAGACCAGTTGAATTACTTTAGTCCAAATGATGTCGATATCTTTGAAGGTCTTGCAACGGGAATAGCCCTCTCAATCCGCAACACCAGGCTTTACAGGACGGAACGCTGGCGTCGTACGGTTGCGGATACTTTCACAGAAATTGCAGGATTGCTCTCTGCCAACCCTGTATTGCCTGACCTATTGGATAGGATCCTGATCGCTCTCGAAACCAACCTGCCATGTGATTCTTCTGCAATCTGGCTTCTGGACAATGTCTCAATGCTGCCAATTGAAGAACGGCCCCTCCGGCTTGCAGCTGTTCGAGGTATTGCTTCCGCAAGCGAGATCGAGGTTACCAAAGAATCATCTCGCATTCGGGAGTTTCTGAATCGAGGAATTACCAGTAATTTTGTGCAAATCAGAAACGCCGGTGACCCGGTCGGGCCTCTTGGGGCCGCCTGCAAGTTTAAACCAAACTATTCCTCGATTGCAGTTCCACTTCGTGCCGGGGATGAAGTCTTCGGGGTGCTCACCTTTGCACACCGCGCCTCAAACCGTTACGGTTCCGAAGCGACGATTATCGCGTCAACCCTGGCCAATTATGCAGCTGTAGCCATCCAAAACGCCAGGCTCTACACTTCAGCTCAAGAAGAAGCCTGGTCTTCTACTGTTCTGCTTCAGGTAGCGGAAGCCATTCAGTCCATTACCACAATGGACAGCCTTCTCTCAACGATGGTCAGGTTGACACCGCTGCTGGTTGGGATCGATCAATGTGCTATTTATCTCACTCGGCAAGACAATGAATCGTTTGAACTCAAGAAATGGTACGGTTTTCAACCTACCGAAGAAGAAATGATCCTTAAGGATACCGATTCGATATCAGTGTTGAAACTTAAAGCTACCCAGGCACCCGTTTTTATTACCGATCCAAAACAAGAGCTTTGTCTATCTTCCTTGTCACATTCAGAGCTTTCGGGCACGTTGGTCTTGCTGCCCCTTATTGCTCATGGGGAATTACAGGGTGCTTTCCTTGTCTCACATAATAGTGACGGTGGGTTGGGTGTTCAAAACCGGTTCAGCGATCAGACTCTTGCCATCCTTCAAGGCATCGTACAGCAAACATCTGTTGGACTTGAGAATATCCGTCTGGTTGAGAGCCGCCAGGAAGAAGCTTACGTAACTGCGGTTCTTTTGCAAGTTGCGCAGGCTGTAGTCAGCCAAAACAAGCTCGATGATATCCTTGATACCATTGTGCATTTGATGCCCATCCTCGTTGGTGTGGAAACATGCGTGATTTATATATGGGAAAAGAACAATCAACGTTTTCACCCAATGAATGCGGTTGCATCCACCCACGAAGAGCTGGAAGAGATTCTCAAACATACATATTCCGCTCCTGATTTCCCTTTGTTAGGAAAAATCCTGGAATCCAATGATATGGTCAGTTGTCCAATTGAGGATCCTGATCTCCCGGTTCAAAAGTGGGGCACACTTCAATTTGTGGAAAATGATGACGTTCTTTCCACAGAAAACCTGACATGGCTGCTCGGTTTCCCGCTAAGCATCAAAGGTGAGAAATACGGCGTCATGCTCACTAAAACCACCAATATTCAGCCTGCTTATCATCAAAAGCGGATCGAATTAATCAAGGGTGTCGCACAACAAACTGCGCTGGCGATCCAAAATGAAAAATTGAAAGAGGAGATGGTGGGACGTGAAAGAGTGGAGCGTGAATTTCAATTAGCGCGCCAGATTCAAGAAACCTTTTTGCCGCAGTCCCTTCCGGTTAGCGAAGGATGGGATATAGATCTCCGCTGGAGAACAGCTCGTGAAGTCGGCGGCGATTTTTATGATGTGTTCAGCACGCAAAACGGGAAGATCGCGCTGGTCATCGCGGATGTATCTGACAAAGGGATGCCGGCAGCCTTGTACATGACAGTAACCCGCACATTGATACGTTCCATTTCTCAATCCGAAAAGTCACCAGCAAATGTATTAAAAAAGGTGAATAACCTGCTGGTGAGGGATTCTCAAGATGGAATGTTCGTCACCTGTATTTACGCCTTGCTGGATCCTGCCACCGGTGTACTTGAATATGCCAACGCCGGCCACAATCTTCCGCTGATCATCAGAGAGGATTCCAAAATCATCGAAAAACTGACGAAAGGCGAGACTGCACTGGGAGTGGTGGATGATGTAAAGTATGTGAACTGCCGGCGAAACATTGGGATGGGTGACACACTCCTCCTCTATACGGATGGGGTGACGGAAGCCTTCTCTTCATCTGGTGAGTTATTCTCTGAGTCACGGTTGATCGATGCAGCAAAAGATATTCCCCATCAAACCGCACAACAATTCCTGCAGAATCTTGAAGAATTGATCGATGCTTTCCGTAACGGCGAACCTCCATCAGATGACCTGACGATGATCGCCATACACAGGGAAAAATAAAGCTCCTGCATCAGATGCAGGAGCTAATTATTTACCTAAGATCAGTGCCGCCCAGACTTCCCAGTTTTCTACCGGAATTACTGTTGGTGTAGGAGCCAGGATAGGCGCAGCCGTTGCTCCGGGTGGGGCAAGAGGAATGATCAATTTTTCGCCTGGCCTGACCATATGCCCTTCATTGTATGCCCAATCCTCTACCGCTCCTTCAGAAGTGGCGTACGCTACCTGGGTATTGAGAACCTGCAGGGTACTTTCAAGTACTGCCACCACAGTAGAAGCTTTATCCTGTTGCTCACTCAACCGGGAGAGTTCGTTCAAACGACTGTTAAGGTCCATCACAAGGAAAAACAAGATCACTGCCGCAATAATAAACCCAATTTTTTTGGCATCAACAGGCAGTTTCAAATCTTTCATGAATTTCTTCATACCTTAATCTTACACTAAAGTAGATTTACAGACAAGAAAACCCCGCAAATGATTGCGGGGTTTGAGGTGCCGAAGGAGGGATTTGAACCCTCACGAGCGTAATGCCCACTACGCCCTGAACGTAGCGCGTCTGCCAATTCCGCCACTTCGGCTTAACTGTAGGTAATTCTATCAAACAATTTTGGATTGTCAACCTGCCGCGGTCATTTTCCACAAAAATTCATTAAAATATTGGGTAAATCAGGAATCAAGAACTGCGGTAGAATATTGATTATGCGCAAAGGGATCACATTGTTCCTCATCATGGCCTTGCTGCTGACTGGATGCAGCGAATCAACCAATACACCCGCTCATTCGACGGTCGTGCCAGTTTCTGACCTATTGCTTAATTCAGGTCAAAAATACCAGCCCTCACCCACTCCTTTTCAGCCGATCCTGCCAACGGCCACCCTTTCGCCAACCTCTACACCAAAACCAACAGCCACCGCAGAAGAGAATACTCCATCCAATATCAATATCAATTTGACCCGCCCCAAGGGACAGATCAATATACTCCTGCTCGGTTCAGATTGGCGTGCAAATCAGGGTTACCGTACCGACGTGATCATGGTACTTTCACTTAACCCTGAAACCAACAGGGTAACCTTAACTTCTTTTCCGCGTGATCTCTACGTGAATATTCCGGGAGTTGGTTACGAACGGATCAATGCCGCACAGGGATACGGCGGCTTTGCCCTGTCACAAGCAACTTTTGAAAATAATTTCGATGTGCCCATCGATTATTACATGATGACGAGTTTTACCGGATTCAAGAATATTATCGACACTCTGGGTGGTATCAACGTTTATGCTGCACAGGAACTGTATGACAAATGCGACTTACCTCAAGCCGTAAACAAGTATTGTTATATCCCTGTGGGCAATACCACGATGAACGGCGCTACTGCGCTCTGGTATGTACGATCGCGTTACTCATCCAACGATTTTGACCGTACGCGCCGCGCGCAGGAAGTCATGCTGGCGTTGTTCCATAAAATGATGAGCCTGGATGCTGTAAATCGTTCAGCAGAACTCTATGATATGTTCAAATCAAGTGTAGAGACCAATATTCCGCTGGAAGTGATTGTCAAACTACTCCCCCTGGCGAGCAAGGTTCTCAGTGACTCTTCGATCGTTGATCGTTACGCAATTGGTGCCGCTCAGACTTACGATTACATCGTTCCGTATACGGGAGCCATGGTTCTGATTCCGGACGAAGGCCTCGTGGGGGAAATCATTCAGCAGGCATTCTACAAATAGTCTTATAGATTCCTTGTTGACAAACAAAGAAAATTTATGTAAACTGTAAATCGTAGGCTATGCGAAATTTGCCACGGAAAGCAGGAATTCATGAATATACTACCCGAAATTCATATCACTTCTGAGACTCCCTTTCTCCCGGCCATCCGAGCCTGGGAAGTATTTCTGCAGGACCAGGGAAAATCGAATTTTACTGTCAAGGCGTTTATCGGCGATTTGAATCTCTTTGCAAGTTATTTCCCGGCAGATACTACCATTGGCAGCATCACGCTGAACGACATCAATCATTTTCTAGATTGGTTGCAATCGGGGCGCAGCGTTCCCTGCAGTCCCAAAAGCCTTTCCCGGCGTATCACGTCCATCAAGTCGTTCTTCCGCTGGCTGACCCAATCCGGAAGGTTATCATCCGATCCTGCAGAGAAAGTGCTGCAGAAATCCGTAATCAGCCCCCTGCCGCAGGTACTAACCCCCGAGGAGGAATTAAAGGTTGTTGAAAGTGCCATGAAACTACGCACAGCCGAGAAATCCGATGCCCGCCCCTATACCCTCCTTACCCTCCTGCTCACCACTGGTATAAAGAAAGGTGAATGCCTGGGTCTCAATCTTAATCACATCGAATTTGAAGGAACCAAAGGACCACGCCTTTTCGTGCGCTATTCCGCCAGCGGCAGCCGTTATAAGGAACGCAATATACCACTAACTTCTGATTGGATCACAGCCTATCAGGAATACCTGGAACAATACCATCCCGTCGATCAGGTATTCCCCTGGTCGCCACGCAGGTTGGAGTACCTCCTCGAAGACATAGGCCGGGATGCAGGCCTTGATAAGCATCTTTCATTTGACATGTGCCGTTGGACCTGCGCCTTGAACGACTGGCGTTCAGGGGTTGAAAAGGAAACCATCCGTCAAAAAATGGGGATTTCCAAGATACAGTGGCGTGAGGTAAGTATGAAGCTGCGCCAACTGGCAGGTGACTAAAAGTTGATCCGGCAGCTAGCCTGCCGGATAATTTTTTAATACCTCGATTTGAAGGATTTGCCTGGTATTTTTTGTGACTCTCACGTTATCAGCAATTCGAAAACCTGGAACCCAGATGATTTGATCACCAGAACGCAGCAGCGGCCAATTCTTTCTTGCCCTGGCCGGTAAACCGGCATTCGTCCAAAAATCACCCATTTTCATTGACTTTCCGTTCATTCCGAAAGGCATAAACCGCTCGCCAGCACGAACGGAATCGATTGTCAGTTCCCCTTTCAGCGATTCAGGATCCATCTGGCATGTATATGGATCTTTCGTTGCCTTTCGTATTGGAGTAAAGGCGGTACGTACGATCCATTTATCATTGATGCGTGTTTCACCCTGAACAGGAATGGAGAGAGTGGCATTCGAATCAAGCTGCGGCCAGAGATCGAGCAATGGATCACCATCAAATGCAATAACTAACCGATCGTGAAAACTGCAAAATATCGATAAACCGGAACACAGCACTTCCTGGTTTGAACGGTTTTGTTGTCGGATGAAATCCACTCCCCGCTCAATTGCATCAAATTCGATATCCCGTAGACTCTGGTTGAGCATATAGATAGCATGACGCAAGATACGCCGCATCAATGCCGGATGTAAGTCTTTCAACCCTTTCCTGTCAAATTCAATGAACTTTTCATTCTTTTGCAGAACAACCTCATTGAAGGATTTTTCAGTAAGCGATTGCAGGAGATCATCTTCAAGGTCAATCACTTCACTCGTTTTCTGCAGTCTTTCCTTGATCAAGGGATTATATGTCTGCAGCAAGGGAATCAAATCATGCCGGATACGGTTGCGGTAATACCGCGTATCGAGGTTGGATAGATCCTGGACAGGTTCGAGGTTCCGATCCAGGCAATACTTGATAATTTCTTCCCTCCAGGTGTGTAATAAAGGTCTCACGAGCGGAATTTTATTACTCCAGGGATTGGGCAGCAGTTTCATACGCATCCCTGCCAGGCCGCTCAAACCGCTGCCCCGCATCAGGTGCATCAACACTGTTTCCACCTGGTCATCGGCATGGTGAGCCACCAATACTGCCTGGGCTTCGTGTTTCTGTGCCTGTGTGAATAAGAATTCATAGCGCAATACACGCGCACCTTCTTCGATCGCCAGGGATTTTTGTTTGGAATATTCTGCGACGTCGACCTGTTGGCTGATGAACGGAATTCCGTATTCCTGACATTTATTGGCAACAAACACTGCTTCGGACGCTGATTCCGGACGCAGTGAATGGTCAAGGTGCGCTGCAACAGTCTGAACCCCACACCGGTGCAGCAAATCCAACAGGCACATGGAATCAGGTCCGCCTGAGATTCCCGCAATTACAGGCAGGTTGGGATCGATTCCGCAGGTTTGATACAGTAACTTCAAGAATTCGTCACAATCCATATCAGGATTATAGCATCTGCCCAGACAGGTTTTTTATGGCATTCTTACTTGCCATCGATTTCAGATTATGCTAGACTGACTTTACTAGAAGAGATTGAGGGAAATATGGCAGAAAAAATCCTTGTTGTTGATGATGATTTAGAGACCCTGGTATTGATTGGTAAAATGCTTCAAGGGCACGGATACACGATTCTTGCGGCAAATAATGGTACTCAGGCACTGGCGATGGCACGCAAGGAAATTCCGGACCTGATTGTTCTGGATATTATGATGCCAGACATGGATGGTTACCAGGTAACCGAGGAACTTCGTAAAGATCCCGAGATTGGTGAAACACCCATCATCATGTTTACCGCCAAAGGACAGGTCGACGACAAGGTTGCAGGATACGAAGCTGGCGCGGATGATTACCTGACGAAACCTGTTCATCCCATCGAGCTGGTTGCACATGTCCGCTCCCTGTTGGCTCGTACAAAACCAAAACCATTGATTGCAGCAGCACCCGTTGCCACCCCTCGCAAGTGTTTTACCATCGGTGTTATTGGAACCAAGGGAGGGTTGGGTACATCCACCCTGGTGAAGAATTTATCGGCCAGCTATGCACAGCTCACGAAAAACGAAGTAATCGCTGCCGAGCTGCGCCCAGGCCAGGGATGCTGGGCATCCGAACTGGGAATCTCTCCATCGAGTTGGCTTGAGAATTTACTCGCTCTTGATCCTTCGGTCATCAAACCTCAAGCTGTCGAAAGCAGTTTATCTGGAACTTCCTTTGGGGTGAGGCTTTTACTTGCCTCGAATCAATTAAGGGGACTCGATTACGCAACCCTAGGTGAAAAAACAAGCGCCGTTATCGACTCACTATCAAAATTAACACCGGTACTCTTCCTTGATATCGGTACACCCTTTTTCCCCGGTTTCGAGAAAGTCATCACCCGCTGTCAGGAAATCTTGATCCTGACCGATGCTTTGCCTACCACTGCCAAACGGGCACGTTCGGTCATCGATGAAGTCAGTGCCATGACCTCAACGATCAGCAAGAACATCGATCTGGTCTTATATAACCACACCCGTTCTGATATTCAGCTTACTGCAGAACAGATATCCAAATTGCTACCTGGCAACCAGGTTCGCGTGAGGATCCCGGCAGTTCCCGAATTAATCTACCAGGCTATTCAAAAACAGGTTCCCTTGAGCAGATACCAACCAGACAGCCTGTTTAGCCAGCAGATATATGAACTCGCCAAAATCATCCAATCCAGAGTTCAATAAATGCCAGGTACGATTCAGGAAAAGATAATTCTGGCTGCAGAAATAATTAATCATTCCCGGCATCTGGTCATTTTTACCGGTGCCGGGATTTCGACTCCTTCCGGTATTCCTGATTTCCGAAGTCAAAAAAATGGCTTGTGGCAAAAAGACAACCCGATGGAAGTGGCTTCTGCCACGGCTTTCCGTTACCATCCGGAAAAATTCTACAACTGGCTCAGACCTTTGCTGCAGGCGGCACACAATGCCCGGCCAAATCCTGCACACCTTGCCTTGGCTGAAATGGAAAAAAAAGGCATTGTCCGGTCAGTGATCACCCAAAATATCGATGGGCTGCATCAAAAAGCAGGATCGAAAAATGTAATCGAATTGCACGGTTCGATGATTGAATATGCGTGCCCCAAGTGCCGTGCGCTGAAAGAGAATCCATCAGAAGTCATCGACGAGATCCTGACAGGCGCAATCCCTCACTGTAAGCGCTGTGGTTCCATCGTCAAGCCTGGGATCACACTATTCGAAGAGATGCTTCCGGAACAGGCCTGGGAACAGGCTGAACTAGAAGTTGCACAGGCGGATGTCATGCTTGTGGCAGGTTCCTCACTGGAAGTCACACCAGCATCATCGCTGCCGTATACTGCCTGCCGCCGCGGATGCAAGGTGATCATCGTTAATCTTTCCCCCACTTATCTCGATCAACTGGCAGCGTTAACTTTACAGGTGGATGTCACCGTGGGAGTTCCCGGGATTTTGAGCGCGCTCAAATCCATCAGGAATCACCAGGATTAGGAAGACCTGGCACCGCGCCTGCCAAATTGCCTTTCCAGCAAATCAACTGACAAATGGATCATGGTCGGCCGCCCGTGAGGGCAGGTTCGAGGAGAAGCGCAATTTTCCAGGTCGTGAATCAATGTCTGTTGTTCATCAACCGACAAAACTGTTCCACCTTTTATAGCCATACGCTTGCAGATTCTGGCAATCATTTTTTCTTCAATCATCCCCTGCAGCGGCGTTTCATCTTCTTCGAAATCTTCGATCACGCTGCGAATGGCGAGGCGCGGATCGTTACGAACAAAGAGTTCTGGTACGGCCTTCAGTCGAAAGGTATTCACGCCAAATTCGTCCACTTCAAACCCAATGCGGTTGATCACATCCAGGTTTTCCTTCAGGATTCCAGCGGATTGCGGAGGCAGCTGTATGACCACGGGTTCCAGCAGGATTTGAGAGGAGAGTGCTCCCCGTAAACCGGTCATTTTTTCGTACAGCACTCGTTCATGGGCGGCGTGCTGATCGATCAGGTATAGTCCATCCGGTCCTTCAGCCACGATATACGTTGAGCCAATCTGCCCAATCAGCCGCAGGATGGGAATGCTGCCTGGCAAGTTTGGACCAGCCTGACTCACCTGTTCCGGCGTCGCTGTTTGATCTTCGAGGTTTTCCTGTTTATCCCACGCAGGCGGGGTATCTTGCCAGGTTAATTGTTGAGCCGCATCCTGTCTTTCCACTCTCCAGAGAGCGGGTGTAAGTTGTGGTACGGGCGAATACGCCACAAGTGCCCGCTTGACTGCCCTCTGCACAGATGTAAATATCAGGTCAGGCTGCCTGAAGCGGACCTCCGCCTTGGCTGGATGCACGTTTACGTCAACCTCTTCTGGTGTTAATTCAATAAACAGGACAGCCAATGGATATCTGCCGACCATTAGGTAAGTCTGATAGGCCTTGATTAGCGCGGTACTCAGTGCCGCATCCTGAATCCAGCGCCCATTGATAAAAAAGGTTATGTCTTTACGATTCGAACGATTAATGGATATCGGGCTGATAAATCCGGTAATCTTTAGCCCCTCCTCTTCGAAAATCACCTCCAGCAATTGCCGGGCCAGATCAACGCCATATAACTGTGCCAGGATTTCCCTGCGGTTGCCATTGCCGGTGGTGCGTAATACGGGATTACTGTCTTGCAGGAGGTGGATGGCTTTTTCAGGATATGCCAACGCATACCGGGTCACCAATCCGTCGATCTGCTGCTTTTCTGTTTGATCGCGCTTGAGAAATTTAAGTCTTGCCGGTGTGTTATAAAAAAGATCTTCGACCCTCACCACCGTTCCTGCCACTCCCCCAACAGGTTCACTGGATACCAGTTTTCCACCTTCCACGACAATCCTGGCGCCCATTTCGCATTTCGGATTCCTGGAGAGAATCGTCATGCGTGAAACAGATCCAATGGATGCCAAAGCCTCACCCCTGAAACCAAGGGTGCGGATATGAAACAAATCGTCAGCAGTCACAAGTTTGCTGGTTGCATGACGGGCAATCGCCAATGGGAGGTCATCAGTGGAGATACCTGATCCATTGTCAGCTACTTCGATGATCTTTTTACCAGCACTTTCTATTTTAATAGTAACGAGGCTGGCACCAGCATCGATGGCATTTTCCAGCAGTTCTTTTACAACCGAAGCCGGCCGCTCGACCACTTCGCCAGCGGCAATTTGTGAGGCCACTTCATCCGAAAGAATTTTGATCGTCATCCTGTCAATTATATACTAAGCACAATCTCAACAATCCTCGACATCAGGTTTCATGAAAAAAGGGTATACTTTTGACTATGAATTTTGAAGTCATGTTTTTCGACCTCGACGATACACTTTATCCATTTACATCAGGCGTCTGGAATGCAGTTGCCGACAAAATGAATTTATACCGAAATTCCACGTCTGATGAATTTTGCCACCATTTTCATCCTGGAGGGGTGATGGTTGTGGTTGAACGCACTTAAATTTCGCATGATTTCCTTTATTATACAGCATTTTCAGGGATC
>Ga0116191_1000040_pt1 | contig 112325 bp, 135 predicted proteins | sample AD_UKC111_MetaG_FD_89897 | JGI IMG/M metagenome (GOLD analysis project Ga0116191, IMG submission 89897) | Active sludge microbial communities of municipal wastewater-treating anaerobic digesters from Hong Kong - AD_UKC111_MetaG | ecosystem: Engineered > Bioreactor > Anaerobic > Digestate... | reverse complement strand
AAAATAAAATAATCTTTATCATCATGATATAAATTTGATTTTTTAAATGTTATATTCATATTATTTATTCCTTACTTGATTAAAAAAATAATTATATTTATTTTTTAATTTTTTTATATTTAAGTATTTATTTCTTTATAGTTTTTTAATTTTTTATCTACTTCTACGAGTTGATCAATAAAGGATTTACATTCCCTTTCACAAAATTTATGTGTCTGGGTTCTGGATGTATCATCAAAATGGTCTGTATCAAATCCCATCGCCCATTCAAAAATTATTTCTGATTCATCATAAAACTGTAAACGATTTCCATATGTTAAACTTCCATGCACATCAAAAAATATTTCAGCGCTTATAGCTCGATTCTTTTCTTTAGAACTAAATGCATAAGCTAACATAGAAAGACTACTACGCTTACCACAAGAACCTTCAAATAATTCCTTTTCAAAATGCTTTAGTTCTGGAATTGGATCTGAATAATCTTTTTCAAACAAATAATGTCCTCTAGGAATTTCAACATATCCACAAACATGACCCATAGGCATACGTGCGGTTATATACCTATAACCTTTATATTCTTTAATATTACTTTTTTCCATTATTCTAACTCATCCTTAGTTATATCAGATAAAATCATTTTTATAATTTCATCTATATTATACAATATAACTTCTTCTTTTTCTATTATATTAATTATATGTTCTTTAAGTTGTTTTGGAAATCTATCTAAAAAATCAAATATAAGTTTCATATCAGCACAATCATTTCTACCAAAAGTTCCACCAATTGTTTGATGACAATCATATTTATACTTAATTACATAAGAAGCTATGGCTCCATCATAATATTTTAAATAATAGCTACCAATTTCATATCCTAAATAATCTACGTTTTTAATCCACCATTCTTTAATTTTTTTAATAACATTAAAAATATCATTTGACTTAATTTTTAATTCATTCATCAAAACTTTAATCTCTTTTTCTTTTAAAGTAACATCATTCATTTTTTCCCTCCATATTAATTCCAAGTATCCATTTTTCTATTGCTTTGCACAATAGAAAAATATAACCTGATACTATAGTTGAATTTTGATTTGTATATACAACTATATTATTGATAGATTTTTCTCTTAAAACATTTAGAAATTTATCTCTATCATCCTCATCCAATGCGCTCTGAAGCGCAAGTTGTTGTGTAACTCCTAATTCATACCATTGAGCCTGTTGCATTGTTTTTCTCCTTGTTTTTATTAGTAACATATTATATTATAACCTCAGCAATTTAAATTTTAAATTTATTTTTACAAGTTTTAAGATATTCATATCTATTATTGCTTAATAATATTAAAATCAATAAATTATAAAATTGGCGGAAGGTTAGAGAATTGAACTCTCAACGTTTATCACGTTGGCCACGCTTTCAAGGCGTGTTACCCACCATGGGTGCTACCTTCCACAATATAAACATTTTCTCCACGAGTTTTTATTGTCAATCATTCTTTTACCTTTGAAGACATATTGATAATCTAACACACTATTTAAATATTTAAATTTTCAGTAATTTTAAACAAAGCCTTTTTGGCATCTTTATTGCTTACAAGTCTAGGATTATTCATCACTAGTAATTTGTATAAATGCAAAATAGATTTATCTGACAGTAATTGTTCAAAATTTATATATTCATTGTGCTTATACGGTTTTTCAATTTTGTATTCTTTTCCGTCTATAATTGAAGAAGTCCATACAAAATGAACTTCTGGTTTGTAAACTGTTTTGCATAATTTAAAAATTGCATTATTAATATTCATGCAGGCATTAATTTTTAATATGGAATTATCATTTTCATCTTTAACACAAATGTTTATAACATGTGGAAAATATTCCGCATTTAGTCTTTCTAATTCATACCCAGGCAAAACATCTTTCCAGCCATTAATGGCTATTTCGTATTTTAAATTTTTAAATTTTGAAAAATATTTTTCTTGAAGATATTTAATCAACAACTAGTTTTGAATTTTCATATCTTCCTAATACGGGGTAGATATATCCTTTAAGAAATTTTTAAGTGTCATAGAACAACTCCTTATATAATTTGGTAATAAAAATCAAATTTAAATCTTTATCTGGTGCCATCACGAGAATTTGAATCCCGATCTATTGGTTCGTAGCCAATTATCCTATCCATTAGACGATGATGGCATATTAATAATTTATTTAATCAAAACATAAATTAATGTTTTATCTTTTGATTTTTGTTCCAACATTTTTTATGTGCTGGAACATAATAGTAATCAGGAGGATCCCAACCATAATAATTTTCTGTGCCATTGTAATCGCACATTTCTATGAACTTAACCTTTCGTCCATCTTCCATGTCCCTAAAAGATATATACCTTTCACAATATAGACATTTTCTCCAAGAATTCTTATCAGTAACCATTTTTACTCCTAATAATTTTAGTCTTCAAAATGTTTAATAATTGATGCAAATCCAGTTGCAACAATACCACCAAACCAATATATAGCACTAGCAAGCTTTGCATATTCCCCCGAACCTGGAAATATAGCGCAAATAATACTTAAAGTTCCAAGTACCCACAGAAGTTTTGAATCTCTAAGACTTTTCATTTTTTTGTAACCTCTTTTTTTTATTTTTGTATTATACTAATAATATAGCTTATTTTATAAAAAAACAGTAAAAATATTTTTATATAAAAATTATTATATTTTTTATGTATAATATAGATTTTTAAATGCCATAAAATTCCTTGTTTAATTTTATATTCTAATCAATAATATTATATTTATTATTATAAATATATCAAGAAGGAAAATCTTCTTCTTGGCTTACTGCTAAGCATTCATATATCTTTCTAATTTCATCAATTTTTAATAAGTCACTTACTTCGTCATCATCTTCAACTCCATATAGATAATTGGCTGAATTATAATCTATATTATCAAGGTAGCTTGAATCTCTTTTTCTTTTTGAATATATTCTTCTACATTTTTTCATTTATTTCTCCTACATTTATTATAAATATTTTTCTTTTATAATATATCGTAACACTATTAATTCTTATCCAGCTTTTACTTCTTTTATTTATTGAGCAAGTACTTCATTACCTTCCATTAATTCAAAATAAATATAATTAATATTATTTAATCTCTTTTTTATTATATCTTGAGCCTATTCTAATTGTTCTATCAGTATAAATTGTCTTGAAAGCTAACTAGCTGCAACCCCAGTTGTTCCACTACCCGCAAAAAAATCTAATACTAAATCTTCATTGTTACTAGCATATTCAATAATACGCTTTATAAGTTTCTCTGGTTTTTTTCCATATTTTAAGCTAACACCACCTTCACCCATAATTCCTTGCCAAGAAATATCTGCCCAAAGATTACTTAATATCTCTTTACGATAAATTATATTATTTTCTTTTTTAATAATTGAAGATAAAAAAATTATTTCATTCTATTTATAAAAATATCTTTTAATAGATATACCCTTATTTTTACCAAAACGTGGAATATATTCAATAGAATAAAAATTTTTATCTATTTTTTCTTGAACTCTTTTTAATATAGATGATTCTGATATAGCTAATCGAAATATTTTATCTGAATACTTATTATATAATTCATTATCATTATTAATATTATTAAATTTTGTAAAATTTTTTAATTTCTAAATAATATAATCTTCGTGTTTAAATATTGTTATACTATTTCCTTGTCCATCTATAAAACTATCAAATGGTAATCTTTTCCCTTCTGATACTAAAATACTATTATATTCAAATTCTTTCTTATTTAATCTTTTAGATTCAATTATTTCATTTAATGGAGTTAATTCATATATGGGATTTGGTTGAAAAAATTTTTTATTTTTTGCATATAATAGAATAAATTCTGCTTTTTTTCTTAATCTTTTACTTTTTCCTCCTCCTATAGCCCTTAAAGAATCACCAGTTTTTATAGAAATAATATTAATAAAATTTTTTATTCCAAAAATTTTATTAAGAATAACTTTTAAATTACATAATCCATCATCATTAATTTGAATAAAAATAACACCTTATTTACTAAGAATACTATGAGCAAATATTAATCTATCTTTCATAAAAGTAAGCTATGATGAAAGATTAAAATTAGTATTATATAAAAGAGTATTTTTTTGTTTTGTTTCTCCAAAATAATATGGTGGATCAATATAAATTAACTTAACTTTATTTTCAAATTGTTTTTTCAAATAATGTAATATAAAAAAACTATCTCCTCTAATAATAAGATTATCTTTAATATCACCATTAATATCAGTTCTAAAACCATCAAAATTATGTTCACCGTCTTTATCAATTTTTTTTGTATTGGTGAAAACTTTGGGTTCAAGAAGGTAGCTTATTTCATCAGGAGCAAGAGTTTCATTCTAGAAAATTTCATCCCTCTTTTGATCTTCCTTAGTCATACCTCCTTCAAGAACACAATCTTTGTAGGGCCAGGAAAGAACTACATCTTTTTTTTCACTGATAAATTCATCATCAACAGTTAAACCAATTTTATTCTTAAAAGCAGTGTATGAATCGGGTAAAAATTGTTTATTGGAGACAAATCTAATAAATTTATCCTTATCAAAAATAAAAACTCCTTCTATATCTGTAAAAAAGACTTTTTTCATTTTATCATTTGAAAATAGAAGTTTTAATAAATCCTTATCTAATTTCAGGGCTAATTCCATTATTTTATTTTTGTATAACTTTCCTTTGTCAACAAGGCGTTCATCTGTTTCGAGTAGTTTCTTTAAATCGTCTAGTAAATTTTCCATAGCTTTCTTAATTTATTTTTATTAAATTTTTAAAATATAAGCTCTAAGTTAATAACCTAGAGCTTAATAAAAAAATTATTTCATTTTTGTTTATTATTTTATTTCTTACTTTTTGACCATACTATTTCTTCTTTTGTTACTAATCTTAAAATAAAATTAATTACTGCTAATATTGCACCCTGAATCTATGGCTAAATAATAAAATTTTGATCCCAAAATATTTGAACAAAAAATACTATTATAGCAATAGTATTAATCCAAAAGATTTTACTTTTCCAAAATTCTTTTTGATTCATTGTTTTTATCTCCTTTTTTAATATGCTTTAAATAATATATTTTTTTTTGCATATTTATTCTTTTTTGTTATTATTTAATATATTATAATATTAATTATATAAATTTTTATAATATATCATCAAGTTAACATAAATGACATTTAAATGAATAATCTCTTTTTAGATCAATTAAACACTCCCAAGGAACATGTAAAACATTAGCAATTGATAAAAGTTCTTTTAAATAAGGATCAATATTACCATTAATTATCTACATAAATCTCTATTTAGGAATTTTTGTTAATTTAATTAACTACTAATCACTATAACCAATAAATTTACGATATTTAGCAATTTGTTGTGCAATTATTGTCATAATTAATTTTTATATATTTTTAATCTTGATTTGGTATTTCACAACAATCACAAAGTAAATTTATTGCATTTGGATTTTCGCTACGTATCATTGACTAATAACCACAAATAATCCATCTGGAAATTTTTCTTTTTGTATAAATACAATACCATTCATTAATTTCTGGCTATCCAATACCAATAATATGTAATTCTTGACATTTTTCTATTGTCATAATTATTTTTCCATTATTATTTATTTTTTAATAATTATAATTCTTCTTGTTGAATTACACCATATCCTTTACATGTTGGACATTGTTTAACTGGTGTATTAATTTTATTTATTAATTCAGTAAGAAAATTATCAATTTTTTCTTGCATTTCTTCACATGAATTTGCGAACCAATCTTCTTGTTTAGGATAATCATGATATCCATCGGGAGAATTTTTATATACAACCAAATTGGTTTGTGTTATTAATTTTTCTTGATATCTTGGCGTTTTTGTTTTTGAAACATTATATTGAATTTTATATGGTTCAATATCAATTATTTTTTCTACGGTAAAACAAAAATCATAATCAGCTGTTATTTTAGCCACCTTAGGATTAATATTTCTTTTTACATGATCTCGAATAAGTTTATATAATTCTTTACCGCTTACTGCACATGGTTTTGATAGTAAAAGAACCTTAGGAGTTGTAATCATATCTTTTACAGAAAAAAATGGAGTAAAAGATATATATTTTGGAATATAATTTCCATCTGATTCTAATGTTATTAATTCAAATGAAACATCCTTTAGGTGTTCTTCAATGATATCATAATGAAGTAAATAAGCAAATTTTACTTCTTCATATTCTTCTGGAAAATATTCTCCATAAATTTCTTCTGGTATATTATGATATTCTTGAATAATTGTTTCTTTAAGATTATCTTTTAACTTCCAAACATAATTATTTTTTGTTTCAGGAATAAATTCTTGTATTTTTTGAGGTATAGAATCAACACAATACCAACCTCCAGCTAAACCAATTTCTGGTAAATGACCATCAATATACATATTTCCTAAGGGGGTAATTCTACCTGGCATAGAATGAATTTGTCTTCCAGTGAGGTCATCAGAAATATAATATTTGCCTTTAGCTTCAATAATAATTATTTTCATTGGTGCTGGTAAATTATAATTGTTTTTTATTAATTTAGTATATTCATATCCAACTTTTTCAGAAACAATTTTATCTATTTGATTAGTATAAAAACAAAAATGAAATCCTATATTTTTTAAAAACAAAAAAAGTGAATCTTTATCACTATATTTTTCAATTAGTTCTTTAAATTGTGATACAGTTGTAATTGGTTTATTAGCTATATCACTAATATTTTTAGAACATACTTCACAAAGGACTTCTTTGGGAATAGAATCCTCTTGATAATAAACTTTTGAATCACAGCATGCACAGCATGCATAATCAGCATGTGCCATAATAACCATCCTTTTATTTATTTATTATACTTACAAAATGTAAATTTATTTTTTATTTTTATTTTATTATAACCTCAAAATAATATTTATTCAATTAATTTATAATCTCTCTTAATTCATCTCTAATTAAATAAACTCCAATACTATTATCATCATGTTTTACAAAAACTGCATCACCACCAGTACCGAGACCCAACATATATATGTACCAATAGTACCCATTAATTTTTTTGCATTTAAAAATTTTTCATCAACAAAAGCTTCTTCAATATATAATTTTGAATAAACAATTTTAATAAGAACTTTAGTCCCCAATCTTGGAAGAATATCTATAAATTTTTTTGTTTTCATATTAATTTTTTAATTTATATTATTTTAATATAAGCAATTCTTTCTATATCATAACTACATATATAAGTTTCTTCATCGGGATGAAATTTAATTTTTTCTTTATTAGAAAGTATAAAATTTTTATTTACATATTTCAAAGTTTTTTTAAAGAACTAAATATACCAATACCTTCATAAATTTCACAATTTCTTGAAACCTTTAATAAATAAAGCATTTTTTTTCGCATTATTAATCCACTTATTATAATTGTATTTAAATTAATTCTTATAAGGTTTACAATTTCTTCCTTTTCTCCATCCTTCAGGAATGATCTAATCTTTCTTTATTTTTTTATTCTATATCCCATTTGTAATCCACATAGTTCCATATTGAGAATTTTTATAACCAACTGCAAATCCCTTTGGTCTTTTTATATCTTTAGCAACTCCAAATACAATACCTTTCTATTTTAATTTATAAAACTATGAAGTTTTAATTCTAAATTTATTTCCATTTATATCTTTTGCCACAATTGTATCTGGATTAGGATTAATTCCTTTTGTAACTCCAACTAACTATTTATTTATCCATCTCTAATCATTTTTATCCACTTGAAAACATTTACTTGTTTTGGGATCTTTTACTATTATTTTATTTTTTTGTATATTTATTAACTATTCTAAAACAATTCTTTGATCATTTTTATTTATTATAAAATTTTTATTTGTTTTTGGATCTTTAACTATTATGGTTCCTTTACCAAACCATCCTCCATTTCCACCAATTTTTATATTATATATATCTTTTCTTTTAAGAAACTCTTCGTTTACTATTTCTTTCTACATTTTAAAAGCTTCCTATTTAGATGAAAACTAATATAATATCTATCGTTTGAAATTATTTTTACCATATTTTTTTATAGCTTGTTGAATATATCTTCCGCTTTCTAAATAATTATCATTTTCTATATTATTAGAATAATGAACTCCAATATAAATTTTATTATTTATTAAATTTGTTATTTTGTAAAGATAATACACTCATAAGCTCTCCTTAATTTAAATTATCAATAATAAATATTTTTATATTAAAAATTTGGTACCCCTAACGGGGGATGATCCCGTATTGGCGGATTTAGAGTCCGCTGTCCTAACCATTAGACGATAGGGGCAAATATTATATATATTATAATATATTTCAATTATTATTTTATTATTATTTATTTGGAGCTCCGATTCGGGTATAATCCGAAATTTGAGAGATACAAATCCTCCGTTCTATTCATTTGAACTATCGGAGCTTAAATTAATATTTTAGAAATACCAATGTTGTTTCATAATTTTTTGTTACAAATTTATATAAATAATTTCTTCTAAATGTATATCCCGCTCCTGGTGTTAAATTTTCTGTAAATAATTTATCATGTAAAATAAATCCAGATTTATAAGCCATATTTTGAAAAATAAAATCCATATCAAAAATTCCACTATCTTGTTGCCTTATTGTTCCTACTGTAAATATTACAGGATAAAATTTTTTTTCTTTATATATTGACTTTTTTATTTTCTTATATAAAATATCAAAACATTGTTGCATTTTTTTATTGAATTCTTCATAGCTTATATAAGATAAATCCCCTTCTTCTCCAGAATATTTTTCTTTATCATAATATGGTGGACATGTAAATACACAATCAATTGAATTATCTTTTAAATCAGATATCATTGATGTACCATCACCATTAATTATAGTAAAATCATTATTTTTTGAATTTCCAAATTTTTTTTCTATTAATTTTAAATTAAAATCACAAGTTTTTTTACATGTATCAAATCCAATATATTTTCTATTATAATATAAAGAAATAATTGGCCGAGTTGTTCTTCCCATAAACGGATCTAATATTAAATCATTTTCTCGAGTATAATATTTAATAATAAATTCTGCTTGATCGGGATTATAAGTTGAAAATTTTAAATTTTTTGCATAACCACCTCCGCGTGTTCCCTTCTGCCGAATTTCAGTTTCAAAATCTTGATTATCATTTTCAATTAAATTCATTAAAATTTTTGATTTTTTAAACGTCATAATTGATTTAGGAATAGTACCAAATTCATTTTTAATATTAATTTCTTCTCTAGTCTTTTTTAATTCATCAGCAAGTTTTCCAGAAAGATTAAAATTTTTTTTATATCCCATAAATTAATTCCATAATTTATATTTTTATAATTTAATTATAATCTTTTTTTGTTTAAAATTTTTAATTTAAACATAATTTAAAATCTAAAAAATATAAATCCCTTATTTTATTTATTTAAATTATTAAAGTTAATATAATTTAGAAATCATCTTCAAAATCACAATATATAAACTTTTGTTTAATATATTGAATTTCTGATTCAAAACCCAAATATCTTAATCGTGCCTCACTAACTTTAAATCTATGTTTATTATTATATCTATCTTTACAATTATATTTGCCCTTATTTGAGCAAAATTTTTGATTGTAAGAACGAGGTTTAAAATTCTTTCCACATGTTAAGCATTTCATATAATTAACTCCTATAATAATATTATAACCAATATTAATAAAATTATAAATTATCTTTATTATAATTTAAATAATGATATGTATCTTCTAGAGAATTTGAACCTCTAACTAAGAGATTAGAAATTTCTTACTCTTTTCAATTGAGTTAAGAAAATTAAAAAATATTAATTGGTACCCGTGAGTGGAGTTGAACCACTGCCCAATGCATTAAAGGTGCACTACTCTACCACTGAGTTACACGGGTAATAAAAAAAATTATTTATTATTATAATTTATTATATTCATATATAATCTAAGCTTTAAATAAAGATCTAATTCCAGCATTATTATCTAAACACTAATCATAATTTATACAACTAAGTTTATCAAATATTTCATTTATTTTATTGTTATCATTAACTTTTAATAAAATAAAATGAATTCTATGTTTTATCATTTCCCCAAAATACATGACCAGCATACCAACCCACTCTTCTAATAGAAATTTGACCATCTTGTTTTTTACAAAATTTAAAGTCAATAGTTATTGGAGCATAATATAACTATCTAATATTCTATTTCTATTTCCAAGCTTGAAATACTGTATTTACTAAATACTATATATTATTTACAATAAATGAATTTTTTGGTAAATCTAACTATTTAATTAAATGATAATATATTAGTATTCTATTTTTATATAACTACTTTTAAAAGATTTGGGTAATATAAATGCTATAGTGTTAGCTAACTAACTAGATTTTTTAATAAATTTAAAATATAAAGAAGATTGTACACCAAACGGAGGATTTCCAATTATTAATGTTTTCTATTTATTTGTTTTGATATTCTATGTTAAAAAATTTTGTTTTATTATAGATGAATGTTTTAGCTATATATCTATTGCTATACAACTTGGTATTTGTAAACTAAATGCATCAACACTCGCAGATAGTTATATTATACATTAATATTACTATATATTATCTATTAATTCTATACATTGTTTTGCAACCTAAAATTTAGTATAAAATTGTGATAATTCTCCACCATTTTTATGTTTAATCATAAAATTATTCTATATTATCTAGTATCATTAATAATGATACAGCTATAGCACTTAATAGCATAAATGGACTAAATAATATTACTGTTATAACTTTTAAAATTGAAACTAATATTTTTTTCATTTTTTACTCCATAATATTTTTTATAAAAAAAATATGGAATTTACAAGGTCCGTTTATCATCAATTTTATTGATTTGCTGTATAACCTTAACCATATAAATTATATTATAACCTCAATTTAAAAAAATTTTTATAAATTGGTACTCCTAGATAGAATTGAACTATCATCTAGAGTTTAGAAGACTCTTGTTCTATCCATTGAACTATAGGAGATAATCTTAAATTACATCAAGCTATATAAATCTTTTTTCTTTATCAATTTTTTTTACTTTAAATTTAGTATCTGAACTTAATAATAACTATTTCTAACCACCACCAATATAAACAGCTGGTGTTCCCTTTTTTACATTGATTTTAACCATATATTTATCTTTGCCTCTTGCAAAATTATATGCATTATATATATGAGGACTTGTACTAGTAAATCCTTTCTATTGAAAAACTTCTCCCTAATTTGGCATAAATTGTGCAGTAGAAATTCCCCTATATGTTATAACATCATGTTGAAGACGATTTTTTGACATTGCACTATTTATTTTTTGTAATATTGGCTAATATTTTTTTTTAAATCCCTAACCTGTTCTTAAATAATAATTAATATTTTGATACTATTCACTTACATAAGTATTAATAGCATCTGCCTAATCATTAGTAAAATTTTGATTATATTTTTCTAATTCAACCTATTTAATATATTCATCAACCTTTTTATTTAATTGTTTGATATAATCCTATTGTTTTTTTCTGTTAAAACTAGAAAACTTATTATATAAAATATCATCGGTATATTTTGTTTTATGATATAAATGTTTATCAACTAATTTTTTTGCTGCTTTATAAACTGCACTTGATTTATCATAAGTTAATGCTGATTTTACGGTAATATCATTACCAGTATCTGGATTCTTAATAGTCATAGACATGATTTTCTATTGATTCATGTCCTATTTAATTAATCTTTTAATTTTAATCATTTATCAAAATAGCAGTAAGTGGTTTACCATTAATTGTACCAAAATAATTCATGCCTAAAAGATCATTTTCTTTATCAATTACCTATTTTTTAAATTTAAATTTTACAATATTACCAGTCTATTTATTTTCAATTTCAAATTCTTTAGGCCATTGTTCTGCTTTTAATCCAAGATTACTTGCTTCAGCATATAAAGTATTTATACCATTTATTTTTTTCCAAGAAAATTGTTTAATTTGATATCTTAACATTATATATTATTTTCCTTATTTATCATTTTAGTAAAAAATTAATTATAATTATTTATTAAAATTTTAAATTATTATTATGCATTAAATATTTCTTTTTTATATTATATTTTTATAATTATTATGAAATTATAAAAAATTATAATTTATTTTGGTGGACCCGGCGGGTTCCGCCCCCGCGTCTTGTTAGTCTATTATAAAGAAATTATTACAAGCTTATCTTATTCCATTTTAATAATCTCTTGAACGAAGGAATTAAGCAATCTCATTCATTTGATATTCTATAATACTATATTTAGCTATTAGAACACTTTGCTAAATAAGATTGTTTATGGACATACTATTTTAAGATACAAAACAATTAACCTTTCTTAAAATAGGCTACAATTAAGCAGCTTGTAGATATATATTATCAGTTATTATACTGTATTTTGAACTATAAAGCGTTCAACCTACTTGTTTCTTTTATTTTTTAACTAACAATCGAAAGCTAATTCGGGCCCCAATTATTAATTTGTTAACATTAAATATTAATTATGTATTAATTACATGTGAATCTATTTTAAAGCTTCCATTTGAATAAAGTATTTCAAAATCATTTTCAAATGTTTTAATAAGAGTAAGTTTATTTTGATTATTTGTTGAATATTCAACAAGATTTTTAAAATATTCATTGTCATTTATAATTGATTGAACCATTTTAATAGGCATTACTGATAAACAACCAGAATCAATGCCATAAATATTATCAAATTGATCACGATACATTCCTGGACCACCAGTATTACCACAAATAAATTTATAGCCATTATATATTAAATAATCAATAAATACCTATGATTTCTATAAAATTGTTCCCCAAATATATTCTGCTTTCTAATTAGGTATTATAAAAGTAGGATCTCCTATATAATATGTTCCCTTTTGAAAAATCATTTTATTAATTCCATTTATATTTATTATTTTTTAATATGTTGATATCTTGGATTTTCTACAACTTCTATTACTAATTGCATCATATCTTCATATCCTTTTTTCATTATAAAATTAATAACATTTTGACTAGCACCAGAAACAAGAAGTGCATTTTTATCTCCAACTTGAACAGGAATATTTCCTATTCTTCCGTTTACATTCCAAAAAATAATTTTAGGTATTTCATAACCTGCTTCGTAATACATACGTGTAATCATTTCAAATACATTATCATTTGGCATTTGAATACACTGATTAAATTCCATATCAGAAATAATAATAATATGAGTTGGCATATCATTTTCTGGAATATTTTTATTTACTGCAGTTGATAAAATAAGCTTAAATACTGCTTCTAAATTTGTTGATCCAGCCCAATCTGCTTTTAATGTATTTTCAACCTTTGCAACAATATCGTGACCAAAAATCATTTGAAACTTTGGACGATCACTAAAAGTAATAAAAGCATCCTTAAAATTTTCATTTGGATTATTTTCTGCCATATAAAAACCTAAACCTAATGCAATACTAATTGGCAAACCATCTCCCATTATCATACTTCCGCTAACATCAATAACAGGAATTGCGCGATATTCTTTAGGAAGTTGATCAAGTTTTGCAAGATTTTTCCATTGTTCATTAAGTAAATCTCTATTTGTTTTATCTATTGTTGTTTGATTCCAATTACATATATTATGAATAATTTCTTTAATAATATCATATGGAAAAAGTTTTGATGCATTTATTTTTGCTTCACCAGTAACAACTTTTGCAATATAAGGCTCAAGAATTTCATGTCTTTTAAATGCTTTTTTATATTTTTTCATTGCAATACTTGGAACATGTTCAAGATTTATTTTATTCCATTCATTAGCAGACATTTTTTGTTCAACAACATCGGTTAAACTAACAATTTTGTGTCGATATTCAGAATAAGAATTAATAAATCCATTGGAACGCATATAACGAACAAGGGCACCATATTGACTATTTTTTCTTGGCATCCATTTTGCAACAATATTTTGAACATTTTTGTCATCTAACATTTTAAATAAAAATTTAATAATTTGATTAGCGGTATTTTTATTGTTTAAAGAATTTGTTTTTATTAGTTCATTTGCTAAATAAACAAGATCATCAACTCGAATAATATTTTGAATAATATTTTCTGCTTGAAGTAAACTTTTAAGAGCTAATTTATGACTTATTAACCATGACATAATCACTCGAAATACACGTCTTTCACCGAGACCCTTTTCAATATCGCGTGCATAATAAAGAATACGAAGTGAATATACTGGATTTATTTGATATGCTTTATTAAAAATTGATATAATATCTGACTCAGACATAGTTCGAGTTGCACCAATTAAGAAAAATAAATCAATAATGGGATTAAGACTTGAATCATTTGTTGGCATATCATTAAATGTTTTAGAATTATTATGAGACATTGCTTTTATAAATTGATTTGTAATGTTTTCCATAATTTACCTCTTTATTTTTAATATTTTACAGAGACTATTTTTAATTTTTTAATTTTATGCTGTTAGTCTCAAAAATTTTAGATAAATATTGGGTGAGGCATATATTATTTACTTTATTTTTATAAAGGCTAGTAAATAATACTGTTTCTCACTTAATTTGGATTTGAACTAATAAATTAGATTTTATTCTAATTATTTTTCACATTTTTTTAATTTTGCTGTTAGCCTTTAACTATATAATATATAGTTATATTTTTCATCATATCTCTGATGAATTAAAAAATAAAAATTAGAAATTTACAGAGATAATTTCTTTTTACCATAGAAATTAAAATTTGCTGTATGTCTCTAACTAATATATTTATATTATTATAATTTATTTTTTTATTTATTTTCTATTAAAACGTCAATTGCAATCATATCTGCAGCATGAAGCATTGTTACTAATGGACTAAAATTTCTTGCATCACTATATATCATACTAGAATAGGAATCTACTGCCATAAATGCTCCCATATGATGTGCAATTGCTATCATCTATTCTTCTGTTAACTAAACATATTTATTTGCAATTATTATTGATTTAGCTCCATGACCAACTGGAAACTTATCGATAACTTTATATCCCATATAACTTTCCCATCTATTTTTTTCATCTTTTTTCCATTTTTCTACTTTTTCATAATAATTAATTTTACATAAATCATGACAAAATGCACAATAAAATAAAGTTTCTTTTGAATATTTTTTATCAAGTAACTAATTTAAATGTAATAACGCAATATAAACTTTTTTTGAATGTAAATATAAACCACCCTAAAAATTTTCATGATAATTTATACTTGCTGGTGCTATAAAAAAATCTGTTTCAATTAAAAAATTTACTAGTGGCTATACATCTCTTTTAAACTAAATTTCATTTGCAATATTTGCAAAATCCTAAAAATTTTTTGTTGCAATTGTCATTATATTCTCCTAACATTAAATATCATCCTATTCAATAATATATTCATATTCAACATGATGTTTTCTTCTATATTTATCTTTTTTTTTTTGTTTCAAAAATTTTTGAACGAAAACGACCATCATATGCACCCTGTTCTTTCATAATATCACGAAGAATACCTAGTTGAATTTTAATTTCATCTTTGGGTTTTTGTTTTTTACTCATTTTATATCTCCATAAATACTGCATTTAATTTAAAAACTAATTTATCAATACTTAATAATCCAAGTAAAATATCACCTGGTGGACCTTTTGTTTCACCAATTATAAAAAGTCTTGTCCAAATATGAAAGTCTTTATTATTATAACCAGAATTTTTTATTTTTTCAATAATATTTTTTATATTTTCATCTGATAATATTTGATAAGAATATTGGTCTATATTTTCAATACATTCCTTTAAAAATATAGCAAATTGTTTTTGTTGTGGAGTAAATTGTTGATATTTATTTTTTAATTTTAATTTATTTATTAATTCATAAACATCAATACCGTTCACGAAAAGGTTATATAATCTTTTTTTATAAAGTATATCAAATTTTTGTCCAATAAATTCATTAAATTCATATTTTCCATATTCAGTTCGTGCATGAATTAAATTAAATTTTTTTAATCGTTTTTCATCATATTTACATGCATTTGTTTTTAATCTTGTTACATCAAACATTTTAACAGTTTTATTTTTATCAAAAATTTCTTCATTAGATGATGGGTGCCATCCTAATAAAACAATATAATTTAAAATTGCGGATGGTAAATATCCTTGTTTTAATAAAGATTTTACTGAAAAATCTCCATCTCTTTTTGAAAGTTTTTCTCCATTATTATTTGTTATTAATGGAAGATGATAAAATCTTGGAGGGGTCCAATTAAATGCATTATATAAAAGAATATGATAGGGAAACGATGATATCCATTCATCGCCACGAAATATATCAGTAATACCCATAAGATGATCATCAACTACTGATGCAAAATGATAAGTTGGATAACCATCTGATTTAATTAAAATAATATCATTTAATTTATTTTTATCAAAACTTATAAATGTTTTTCTTATTTCATCATAACATTTAACAGTTTGTATATTAAATGAATTTATATTTAAACGAATACAATATTTTTTTGTTGGTTTATATTTTTTATTTTTACAATTACAAATTTCATTATTATTATTTTTATCACAAAAACATAAATATGCAAAATTTTTTTCAAGTAATTCATATGCATAAAATTGATAAAGTGGAATTCTATTTGATTGCTTATAAACTTTATCATAATTTAATTTAAATTTATTTAATATTTTAAATATATTTTTAATTGCATCATTATTAGATCTTATTTTATCAGTATCTTCAATTCGTAAAATAAATTTTCCATTATTTTTTCTTGCATATAACCAATTAAAATATGCAGTTCTTAAATTTCCAATATGCATTTCTCCAGTTGGAGATGGAGCAAATCTAGTTGTTATCATTTCTTTCATTGAAACCTTCATAAAAATTATATATATATTTTTTTAATTTTATTATTTTAATTAATTATAATTTTTATAATATTATTATAATTTAAAAATTAAAATTTTTTAATTATTTGTTTAAAAAAATATTATTAATTAATTTTATCTAAAATTTTTATAAATATTTAAAATTATTTATTTTTATTATATAATTATATATTTAATCAGTTAAAATCATTTTTTGAAAAGGTTTTGACTTAATTGACTAATTAATAAATTTTCCTTTAGAATCAGATAATTTTAAACTTTCCCACTATTGTTGTGTTACATCGTTATAACGATATTGTGAACCATTTTTATATTCTACAATTAATTGTTGTTCATCTTTATTATACCATAAACAATTAACAGATGAACTCTAAAAATTATCATATTTTTCAAATGAAGTATTCATAATTTTCTCCTAAAAAAAATTTTTTTTGATACCATAAATATTATAAATGAAAAATAAAATTTTTATTTATATTTTTTTAGTTCATTTCTAATTTTTTTAAAAAAAATAATAAAATTTTTTTTATTTTAAGTTATAATTATATATATATACACCGTATGTTAATTAATAATACGGTTAATTGCTTAAAGGAGGATTGTAAAATGTCAAACGAAAACAAAAAACAACTTATTCAAAGATCAAGATGGCTTCCATTTTAGTTTAAAAAAAATTTTGAGTTTCCATTTAATGATGCAATAGATTAGTTATTTAATTAGTTTTTTAATTCATTTGTACCAGCAAAAACAGATTCATTTACACAACAATTTGGAGCATATCCTAAATGTGATATTAAAAATTTTGAAGAAAAATTTCAAATTGAAATGTAGATTCCAGGAATGAGTAAATAGGATATTAAAATTTAGTATGATGAAAAACAATAGTTACTTATAATTTCTGGCGAAAAAAGATCTAATGAATAGACAAAAAATTTTGATTATATTAAAAAAGAATTAAAAAAATCTAAATTTGTTAGATCTTTTTATATTTCTAAAAATGATATAACTGGAGATTTTAAAGCATCTTTTTAGAATGGTATTTTAATTATTGATATTGCAAAAGCACATAAAGATAAAGAAGAAATTTAGAATACATGTAAAGAAATTCCTATAACATAATTTATATAAAATAAAAAAATGGGAGAGAAAGTTACTTTTTTCTCTCCCATTTTTTTTAGGAAATAAAATGTCATATATTGAAGAAATATTGAAAAAAATTTTTTATCTATTTAATTAGTTTAATATAAGGCACAAAAAAATGGATTCAAAATCTCGAAGTATATCAAGAGAAATTATAAATCTATTAAAAATTTATAACAACTACTCATTGTAGTAGTAGAAAAGGAGAAAAAATGATAGAAAATCAAGAAAAAAGTGAAAATATAAAAGTTGATTAGCAAGAAAAAAAGAATTATAGTTAGCTATTAAGCAAAAGAGTCCCAATAAAACAAATTGTTTAGGGAAGTGGAATGAATAAACTTAGGGCAACCGAAGAAGGAATGTATGAAATTATTGAATTACCATCTCGAGGTTGGCCATATCCAGAAACATCACCTCTTTCTTCGGGAAAAATGAGAGTTAAAATACCTACAGGTGAAGAAGAGGCAATATTAAGTTCTCAAAATTTAATTAGAAAAGGTATTATGATTGATTAGTTTTTAAAAGCTATTGTTCTTGATAATATTGATATTGATGATATGGTTTTAGGAGATAAAAATTATTTATTATTTGCTGCAAGAAGATTAGCTTATGGTAATGAATATAAAGCAAAAGTATAGTGTAGTAGATGTTCAGCTTAGAATGATATTGTTTTTAATTTAGCATAGTTTTTACCAAAATAGACACCAGAATTATTTGAATATCCAAAAGGAACATAGATTTTTTAGTTTATAACTCCATAGACAAAAAGAGTGATTCATTTTAGATTAAATACTGGAAAAATAGAAAAAATAGTTGAAAAAAGACTTTAGATAACTAAATTAGTAAATTTATAGATATTAATTAGATTAGCATGTATGATAAAAGATATTGATGGAATATCTGAATTTAATGATATATTATTATAGCTTAGAAAAATGACATCAAAAGAAATTTCTGCATTAAGACAATATATTAAAATTCTTCAACCAGATATTAATATTTAGAAAAAAATCGAATGTAAAAAATGTTTTAAATAGCAGGAGGTAACCGTGCCAATGACGGTGGACTTTTTTTGGCCTGCCCTCTAATTATATAATATTATTAACCGAACTTATATTATCTTTAGCATTACAATCAAATGGTGCTATAACGGTAACATAGTTATGGAAAACACCAATATTTATGAGAAAAATATATGAGAAATAGATTCCTGAATGGTTTAAACATATGCAAAAAATTTATATGCAAGGAGGTAGATGTCCATTTTGGAGTTAATTTATTGGGAGAAAAAAACCAATGAAAAAAGAAAAAACAATTTTAAATGAAAATTTAGCATATGTTATTTTTGATTTTATATTTAGAACATTTAGACTTGACAAAAAAATAGCAAAAGAAATACTTTCTGATCCCGCAATTCAAGTTGAAATAAAAAAAATGCAAAAATCAATGTAGACAATGAATGATATTATTAAAAGAAGACATGAATTACAAAAATAGAGAGGACAAATTTAATATTTGTAAAAAGAGAAAAAAAGTAAATGGTTGATGATTTAACAAAAATTGATGAATAGCTTAAAAAACAATAGTGGTTAAGAGAAATATAGTAGGAAAGATTATAGCAACAAAAGTTATTAAATGATATTATTGAATAGCAAATAGAAGCTATAGAATAGTAGCAAGATAAAACTAAAAAATTATCTTATCAAATAGGACAAATTAATTAGGATCTTATTGACCATACAAAATTACTTATTTCATCAAGACTTCAATATTAGAAATTAAGTAATATTGGTAAAAAATTTGCTAATTCACTTAACTTAAAGGATATTATAAAAAATATGCAATATGCAATTGATACCCAAGGAAAATTAAGTGGTAAATTGTATAATGTATATAAAGGAATGAATTCATTAATATTAACAATGAGTAAAAATGTATCTAATTTGGGTCAATAGGGTTATTAGAGTCTTAGTGGTGATGTTTCAAATTTAGCAGATGAATTAACAAGATTAACAGAATAGATGTAGTCTATGATGACAAAAGAAATGTTACAAGAAAAAGCTAAATAGGCCATGAATTTACAAAATTAGATTCTTGATAAATAGCAACAAATAAAAATATTAAAATAGGCTGGAACAAAAAATATTCAAGAAGAAATTAAAGAAAATAAACAACAAATTCAAATTAGACAAAATGATCTTAAAAAATTAATTGAAGCACATCAACGGGGTTCTGAACAATATAAAACAATTGAATTATAGATTAAAAAATTATAGAATGAAAATTTATAGAAAAAATATAAAATTGCACGATTTTCTTCAGCAGAAATTGAACAACTAAAACAACAAATTTCTTTAAAACAAAAACAACGATCAACAATTGAAGATCAAATGAAAGATGCAAAAATTGTTGAAGAAGAATAGTTTACACAACATAAAAATGAAATACAACAACTATCTGATCAATTAAATGTTATAAAATAGCAAGCATCAGTTCAAGAAGCATTAAATGAAAAAGCAAAAGTTTATATGTAGAGATTAGATAAAGCGGGTGAACATTTAGATAAGGGATTAAGGGGAATAAAGGGCGCCTTTGATGTTCTTAATGTTTAGTTGCCTGGAATTCAATAGGGTTTAGATAAAATTAGTTTTTCTGAAATAATGACACCGTTAAAAAAATTAACATCTTAGACAATAACATCAATGAGTCAAGGATGGAATAAAATTAAAACCGGTGGTAAAAAATCATTTGGTGATATTGCTAAATTTGGAATAACACAGTTTAAGGGACTTGCTACATCAATAACATCAATAATGCGTATGGCATTTTTGGGATTAACAGGAATTTTTTTAACAGCTATGACAGCAATGTTTGCTGCAGCTTGGAAAAGATCACAATAGTTACAAGAATCAGCATTATCAGCACAACAAAGCGCCGGTGTATTAACTGGTATTGGTCAACCTGATTTTTATAAATTATATTAGCAATTAGGTGGAATGTAGCATGGTGGTGCAGAAAAAGTACAAGCATTATATAGTAATATGGATAAACTAAGAGATGTTACTTCACAAACTGCTGCACAAGTTCAAATATTAGATAGACAATTTGGAGTATCAGCAGATACATCTGCAAAAGCATTACAAAATTTAAGATATATGACAGGTGCTTCAGAAAAAACATCTGGTTAGGTTACAAAAATGGTTGCTAAGTTTGCTGTATTAAATAAAATACAACCTCAAAAAGTTATAGAATAGATGGCGAGTGCTTCTGGTGATGCAGTTAAACATTTTGGAGATTCTCCTTATCATTTAGCAAGAGCAGTAATGTTTGCTAAACGATTAGGATTAACTATAGATGAAATGGCAAGAAGTGCTTAGAGTTTTATGAATATCGAAGAAACAATTGCAACAACAATGGAAATACAAGCAATGACTGGTAAATAGATTGATGTTGCATCAATATTACAATTAGCTCAAGCTGGACGTGCTGATTAGGCAACTGCAATATTACTTGATACATTAGGTGATTCATTTGATAAAGTTGGTCCATATATGCAAGGAAAAATTGCTGATGCAACTGGTCTTTCTGTTGATGCTCTTAAAAGAGTAAGAAAGGAAATGTCACTTTCAGGTAAAAGTGCTATGGAAAGTTTAACATAGATTTCAAAATAGATACAAGAATCTGGAGAAGATGCATCAAAAGTATTTGAAAAAGCTGGTATAACTCATGCAGCTGCATATTTAACACCAATGCAAGAAATGGGAAAACAAATACAAGATGCTTTAGCTAAATCATTTTCAGAACCTATAAAAGTTATACAAGGGTATTTACCCAAACTTATTCCATTATTTAAAACTATAGCACAATGGATGGGAGAAAAACTTACTACAGCATTAGAATGGATAACAAAACCATCTAATCAAAAAGCAATAATTGATTTTTGGAAAAATAAAGTTATTCCTATATTGAAAAAAGTTTATGAAGCATTTAAATGGATTTGGGATATTTCTGTTAAAGTTGTTAAATGGGCAGGCAGAGTAGGATCATCTATTGCAAAAATATTTGGTGGTAATCAAGGTATAGGTAAAGTATTGGGAATGGGAGCTGCAATATGGGCATTATTAAATCCTATAAAAGCTGTTACATTAGCAATTAGAGGAATACAATTAACAAAAGGTCTTGGATTATTTATTGGTAAAGGAATTGGTACTTTTAGTGTTGGTATTAAATCATTAATGAGTGGATTTTTGGGATTAAGTAGTATTACAAAAATAGGTCCATTAATTACTGCATTTTCAAAGGGTTTATCTGCTAAACAAATTGCAGTTGGTTTTGGTGGTAAAGCAGCAAAAGATATATTAGCTATATCTGGAAAAGGAACAGTTGGATTAGCTAAATTATTATCAGGAACAACTGCTTTATCAAAAGGTTTTATGTTATTAACTAAATCAATAGCACCCGTAGGAATAGCAATTGGAGTAATTTGGGCTGGAAATAAATTGATTAATTATTTTTCTCAATCTGCTATTGCAGCTAGAAAATTTCAAAAAGAAGCAGAAAAAACAAAATCAACACTTAATAATCAAATAAATCTTGAACAGAAATTAATTTAGAAACAACAAATGCATGTTGAAAAATTAACTAATGCTATAAATACTCAACAATAGCTCGGAAATAAAACAAATTTAAGCACTATATAGCAAAATAAATTAAAGAACTCTTTTGTTACTCTTACAACTTTATATCCATAGTTATCAAAGGGTGCAACGGGTTATTCATTATCAATTGATTCAATGAAAACAGCTACTCAAAAATTAATATAGTAGAAAAAAAAATTAATTGATATGTAGGCAGATTTAGCTGATATGCAATTAAAAAAACAAGCATTAGATATTGGTACAGAACTTGCAAAAGGAAAACTTCAAAAGGGATTTAGACATATGGGAGAAACAAATGCATATCAAGTAATACTTGGTTATTTAGAAGAAGGTAAACCTTAGCTAGCCTTAGGATCACTAGAAAGATTTATGACTCGTGCAAAACAAAATTATTCTAATATTTATAAAAATTATTAGCTTGAATTATAGTCATTAAAAACACAACTTTAGATTTTAAATATAACAAGAGAGATGAATCTTTAGAAATGGATAAGAGCAACAAAAGAAAATGAATTGCCATTATCTACACCAACAAAAATTACTCCATAGAAATTAAAAGAACAAAGTGATAAATATGGAGCATATATTCAAGGTGCAGAAGGTGGAATAGTTAATAAACCAACTGTAATATTAGCTGGTGAAGGTGGTGAAAGATAGGCCTTAACACCATTATCACAACTTTATTCTATGATAGATCAAAACATTAAAGAACATGGTACAACAGTAAATATTGTTCATGATCAAAGTCCTAAAATTGATCAACTTTTAACATTATTAACACAAATACTTCAATCGCCAACAACAATAAATATGAATATAGATGGAAGTAAGGTTGGATCTGCATTAATTGCTGGATCAATGAAATCATCTAATATGAGATAATAAAATTATGCCAACATATGATAATAGCTATTTAATTCCAGTTGTAAAAACAAAAACAAATGAACAAAATCCTAAACAAAATTAGATGATATAGATACATCATAATAATTTTTCATAGGAACAATTTATTCCACCAGTTGGATAGGCAAAACCATCGTTTTATGCTTTATATGATCCATCAAAAGATTTAAATATACCTGTTTCAGATGGAAAAGGATATATACCCAATAGTGGTATTCCCAATTATACAACTTATCCTATTCATAGAAAAAAAGAAATGTTTTAGGCCATTCGTATACCTTGGACAACATTACCACAAAGAGTAGTTAAGGGTGTTTAGAATAAAATTGTTATTGCTATAAAAAATAGAGAATAGGCACTTGTTCGAAATTTAGAAAAAATTCCAAATAAAATATATGATTCAATGATGAATAGGGTTTCTTATGAAATATCCTCTATAACACAAAAACTTTAGAATGAAGCTAAAAATTTAGCAATTGGAACAGCAACTTCTATTGCATCAAAAATTTCTATAAAAAAAGTAAAAAAATTACAAGATAATTTAAAAGAACAGTGGAAATAGTTAACAAAAAAATAGCAAAAAAAAAAAAAGAAAGAAGCAAAAAAATAGAAACAACCAATTAAAACATAGAAAATGGATGGTCTTGTAGAGCAAGCAAATACACCATCAAATTTTCAAACACCAGATACATATTCTGTACTTATTGGTCCTAAAAATTATGATAATGCATCTGAATAGGGATATGATGGATTTAATTATTCATTATTTATTACAACACAAGATAGTGAAGGTAAAGAAATTCCCTATCCGCCACATACAGTTTAGGTTACAAAAAATGTAAGTGATGGTTCCGGTACAAAAAGTGTTACTGAAATTTCAGTTGGTGCATCTAAAGAAAAGATGCAAAAATAGCAAGATACATTATTGGAAGCTATTAAAAATTTTGTTGAAAAAAGAACATCAACATTTGAAAAAAAATTTGCAAATGATCCACATTATGAATGGTATTTTTCTCATAAAAAAGATCCTTTGGGATTATTAAATCCAAAAATAAGAAGATCATAGCCAATTTCAATTTGGAAAGGCAAAGAATATTAGATAAAAATTAATGATCCATTATCATTTCAAGCATAGTCATATATGCATGATATTTTTACAAAAAGTAGTACAGGTGAATGGTCAAAACAAACTATTAATAATATATAGTATGAATATACCGATGGAAATATAATTAATTTTTGGATTGAAGATGTAAATAATGGAAAAATTATGACAACACCCGCTTTTTTAACAGATATTCGTGATGATGGCGGTAAGGGACAATGGGATTAGTTTACATATGTTGGAGCACAATATCCTAAATATACCTATAAAGGATCAGAAAAAAGAGTTATTTCTTTTGAATTAAAGATAGGATGTTTTGATTATCAATATTTTCCTCAATATTTAAAGAAATTAAATTTTTTAAGAGGAGTTGGTTTTCCTACATATACTGAAATTATGATGGGAACAAATAATTATACAAGAAGTATAACATTTCCTAAAGCACCAATATATAAACTTACACTTGGTTCAATAGTAAATGATCAATATGGATTTTTTTAGGATTGTTCATTTTAGTGGCCAGATGATGAAGTAGTATGGAATTTATCAGATTTTAAAAATACAAAATATGGAATTGGTCATGCACTAAAATCTGATTATATTAATAAAGCAGTTGGTGCAATTACATCATCTATAGAAATACCAATTGTTACAACAATAAAATGCCAATTTGTATGTTTATATGGAAAAGGACCTTCAAATGATACACAATTTTACGGAGAAATTCCTTTTAAGGATAAATATTAGTAGATTTCTATTTCATAGCCAATTTCTATAAATACCGATGAAAATATACAACCAACATAGCCATCACCAGAACAAGTTAGTGGTGAAACATATTAGAATAATCAAGATACAAATCCTGGAGAAATATAAAATAAAATAATATGACAAGATATGGTAAATATTCTCAAATTAAATAGGGGAGCTATGTTTTTACATTATATCCCGATATTGTAGTTAATAATACTGATTTTTATAAAATTGTTGTAACTTCTGTAGATAGATTAGATTTACTTGCAAAAAAATATTATAAAGATTCAACATTATGGTGGATAATTGCAATTGCAAATAATTTAGATGGAGATTCAATTATTGTTACTCCTGGAACAACACTTTATATTCCTAAATAGAGACTTTTAAATGAGTATATTTAAAAATACATTTACAAAAGATGTTCAATAGTAGTTAAATTTTCGTTCATATATAAATGAATTAGGTTCAGATTTTGAATCATATCCTGAATAGTATAGTTAGAAATAGGTAAAATAGAGATATTAGGATTGGATTACAAGAGTTCCATTTGTTTGTGCATATTCAAATGTTCGTTATGTAGGTAAAAATAATGATAATATAGATACATTAGAATATATTTCTAAATATTATTAGTATTCAAATCTTACAACGTTACATGATGTAATTTAGCTTTCTGATTATCAAGGCGGATTTTTTGATTATTATTAGAGAACAATTGACAAATTTGGATTAATTCCAAGACCATATATATAGTCAATTACAATAGATTGTAATTCAAGCGCAAAATCCTTAAGAACAATTAAATTAACAATTGTTTGTTTTTCATATTAGCAATTTGAAAATATTAGACCATATTTTTTTGTTCCTGCTACATCAATTTATATTCAATTTGGTTATTTTACAAAAAAAAATGCAAATAAATTATATAAACCTATTTATGTAAAAAACGTTGAAGAATTTATAAGTAAATATCAAGATGATAAATTATATCTTGATGAAAATAAATTAGATACTTTTATGCCATAGTATGAAACAATTATTGGGGTTGTTCATGGATTTGATATTAGTCAATAGTAGAAAATAATTAAAGTATCAGTAAATATGACAACATTAGGTAATTCAGAAATGCTTAATGTTATTAAACCAGATTATGATAGACAAGAAATATTAAAATTAAATAGATTAGATAATGAAACAACAACTTCAACATCTAATAAAGCAAAAGAAACATTTAAATCAAATATTGAAAAAATTGCAGCAAATCCTATTTTTGAAAAACATAAATAGGCATTAAGACTTGATAAAGATGGTAATATGTTTGTTACATATAATTGGATTGTAAATGTTATTATTTTAAAAATGAGAATTATTTTACAGGCAATGCAAAATGTTGATTTAAATATTGGAATTTTATAGCCATATGTTGTTTTTGTTCCCTATCCATATTTTGATAATTTTAATTTAATATCATCAGATCCCGATGTTATTGTATTAAGTTTATTTGCAGAACAATTAACAGAATTAGGAAGAGATAAGGCACAAAATATTATAGTAAATAATCTTGATGATATTAAAAAAACACAATAGATGTATTTTGATAATTTATCTTTAATATAGTAGCAATTAAAGCCACAAATATCTAAAGAATAGTATATTAATCGGTATTTTCAATATTTTTTATCAGATTTATCTGATAATAAAAATAATAGAGAAAATCCTGAAGCATAGTATAATAATATTAAAGATAAACGAAAGTGGGGATTTTTTGGAAATGTTTATTTTCGTTTAAATTATGTAACTCAATTAATAACAGAAATATCAGCACTTTCTATTGATGAAATAATTAGTCAATTAAATGCTAAATTACAAAATGCATTAAATGGAAATATTATTTTTCATTATTCATTTAATCACAGATCAAGATTATTTACAATTTAGCAAAGTACTTTAGTAGCGCCAATTTATAATTTATCATCAACAGAAAATTAGTAGAAAATTTATCGAATAAATAATTTTGGTCCAAATTCAGTAGTAAAATCAATAACATATGATATTAAAATACCAGATTCATATAAAATGACAATGTTAAATACATATGGTAAATAGGGAGCAATGTAGCAATTATTTAAAGGAATGTTTGGATCAACAGATGTTACTCCTCAAGATTTAAGAAGGTATAAAGTTTTAACTACTAATTAGTAATTTAACTAAAATATTATTTAATGTTAAGATATTATTATTATAAAAGTAATATAAAATTTTATTAAAATTTAATTTATAAATATTAAAAAATTATAAATAAAATATATTTATGTTATATAAATGATAAAATAATTTTTATTAATAATTTTATAAAATTTATTAAATTTTTAATTGGAGAAAATTATGGATATACAAAATATTTTAACTAATGGTAAAATAGACCCTGCAAAATTAGCAGCATAGTCTATAAAAGCAGATATTCATCGTCATAATGCAGCGGTTACATTAGAGAATAAAAATTTTATGAAATAGATAAGTGGAATTCCCTCTGGTCTTTCAACAATATATAATATGAATGTTGATATAACATTAGATTTTATAAGTGGTATTGGTTATGGTTAGTTATTTCGTTTATCATTTAATCCATTGGGTCGTGAAACAGTTTTTTATGTTACAGAAATAAATCATAGTATTAATAATACACTTGCGTAGACAGTAATAAAAGGAGGAGTTATTATATGATAAAATATACATACGGGGGATAGTTTTCTTTACCAGATGGTACAAATTATGTTGGTTGGTATCATGATATAAAGAAAAAATATTATACCGGAAAAAGATTTGTTTATGGAGTCAGTAAAAAACTTAAAATAATTGATACAAAAAAAGAATAGAATTATTATGAATATTCTAAAAAATTTAAACCTATAATTGAAAAATATTAGCTTCCTTAGCAATTATAGCTTATTACTGTTATAAATAATCAAAATTATGATGAAAATTCAGAAATTTTTCTTATTAAAAATAAAATAACAAAATAGATTTTAGAAATAACAAAAAAATCGTATGATAAATTAAGTTAGAATATTTTATTTGATAAATATTCTATATCAATTAAAATAGCTAACAATTTATCAAATATAAGTTATAATAGAAAATAGCTTTCAAAAATTAATGATATTGATGTGATTAATTATTTAATAAAAACAAAGAAAGTATTTTAATTTAGGAGGATTATTGTTATTAGTTACTAATGAAAAAATTTAGGTTTATGATCATCTTGAGTATGATGAAATTTATTTAAATTAGTGTTTAATTATATTTCATGAATTATGTTATTATATTTGTATAATAAAAAATTTAGAAATTGTAAAAATTTATATTTATTTAGATAAATTAAAACTTTCTTTATCTAAAATTCAATTTAAAATATATACAAATATTTAGCAATTATATGATGGATATTTACATACAGGAAAATTATCTCAATTTGATTCAATTGAAAAATATCGTTAGTGGATTCATTAGTATTCAGAAAAAATTAAAATTTTTAACTTTTCAAAATTTGAAATTTTTGAAAAAATTGAATTAAAAAGTAAATCATAGTTTATTAATATTGAAACAATATATTAGTGGTTTCTTAACAACAAAGATAAATTATCTTTATTTGAAAAAAAATAGTATCAAATATATAATTTATTTCATATAACATTATATGGACTTTCAAAAGCAGAAAATATATAGAATTTTCCTCCACAATATTTAAAAGTTGATTTAACAGATAATAGGTGTAAAACAATACCAAGAAGTTTTAACTATTTAAGTCTTTCACTTAATAAGAAAAAAAATATTAAATTTGCATGTGACAATAAAAAATATTTATATAAAATAGATTATTCTTCTTCATTTATTCAATTATTTTGTTTATTATTAGATATAAAAATTGAAAAAGATATGTATTAGTTTTTAAGAAAAGAAATGAAATTACCGCAATAGTTAGAGCGTTAGAAAGTAAAAAGTTAGATATTTAAAATAGCATTTTCTTAGAAAATTAAAAAATTTACACATATTTAGTTTTTTAATAAAATGTATTTATTTAGTATTTTTTTACAAGAAAATTATAATAACAATAAATATATTGAAGCTTTTATATCTGGAAAAAAAATATTAAGTAAATAGGAAATGTCAAGAGGTAAAATTCTTAATTATTTTTTAATGACATTATAGATATAGCTTTATTTGGGATTTCTATATCAAATGTTACAATTGGATAAAACAAAAGTTTTTCCAAGAGTTTTTATTCATGATGCTATAATATTTGAAATTGATATTTAGTATTATTTATAGAATATTAATATATTTTAGAAAAATATTTTAACAATAAACAATAGTTTATATGTAAAAAGATATTTAGGAAAAAATTTACATAACATGGTAAAAATATAATATAGGGAGAAAGTAAAATGAAAAATTAGAAAACGTCAATTATGATGATTATTGTTAAAAAAGAAAATCTATGGAAAGTAATTTAGAGTTTAAAAAATATATCTAAATTTATTGTTTTAAAATCTAATAATGAATAGTTTACAGATTTCTTTTTTGTTATTTATGAGGGTGATACTAATAATATTATTGGTTCACCAAATTTAAAATTTACAATTGTCCATAAAAAAGGAAGATGCTATTATACAATAAATGCATTAAATGAATTAATAATTCAAAAAAATGGCATTTTAGATAAATAGTATCTTATAGATTGGGAATAGTATCAAAATTCTATTTTACTTTTAAATAAAGAAAAAAAACTTATTAAAGTTGATACAAAACTTCATAGAATTATTAAAAGATAAATAATTATGCCAGAATTAGATGGAAACTAATATAGTAAGATATGTTATCCAAATAAAAAATAAAGCTGGCATATAAGGAGAAAAAAATGATAGATATCAACAGAGCAAAGCAAAGAATGTAGGAAATTCAAAATGCAAGTAAGGGGTGGAATAAGTTTACATATAGTTTAAAATAGGGAGAAAACAAAATTAGATTTGTAACACCACCTGGAGAAACCTGGCCATTTTTATATGGTCCAATGTATTATAAGATAACAAAACAATGGTTTATTTCACCAACAATGTATGGTGAAGAAGATCCAATTATGAATAATTTGCTTAAATTAAAAAATAGTGGAAAATAGGAAGATGCAGTTTTTGCAAAAAAACTTTTTCCAAGTAATAGAGTTTTTGCATTGGTTTTACCACGATAGTTAGAAGAACCAAGATTATTATGGATGGATTTTCCCACAAAAATCGAAAAAGAATTGGTAACATATATTCTTAATGAAGATTATGGTGATATTACTGATATTAAAAATGGAACTGATTTTATTATTACAAAAACAAAGGGTAAAAATGGTTTTCCTGAGTATACTGTTCAACCAAAAAGAAATACTTCACCATTAATGGCTACTAAAAGTGAAATTGATGAATTATTTAAAAATATTCCCGATTTTAAACAAGCATATAAATATTATACAAAACAATAGCTTGAAGAAATTTGGGAAAAATATCTTAATGATAGTGATGAAGATGAAGATGTCGAAGAAGTAAAAGAAGAAATTCCAGATGAAGATGAAAAAATTGATATTTCTTAGGCTCTTGCAAAATTTAAAAGTAAAAAATTAAACAATTAATTAATATTGGGGCACTATATAAGACAATATAGTGCCTAAATTTATTAAAAGGAAAAAAATAATGGTAAAAAAAGAAAAAATATAGCAATAGTATTTTGAACAATAGCAAAAATTAGATTTTTCTCAATTAATAAAAACGCTTAAAAAAACAACAGATCATTAGCTTGTAAAAATAGGTAGTTAGTTACAAGATCCTCCATTTTGGTTAAGTACTGGTGATGATATTTTGGATATTTATATATCAAATAGAAAATATGGGGGAGTTGCCGGAGGAAGAATAACTTCGTTTAACGGATTACCAGCATGTGTTACAGAAGATACTAAAGTAAAAATTAAGATAAAATAATTATTTTATTGATTAATTTTATAGAATTTTAATAATTAAAAAAATTAATTATGAAAAATAATTTAATATATATTTAATAAAAAAATATTATAATAAATTTTAATTATAACTTAAAACAATTATAAAAAAAATATTTAATATAAAATAATAAATAAATATACTAAATCATTAATAAATAATAATTTAATAAAATTTATATTTTAAAAAAATAAATAAAAATTTATAAAATCAGGGAGTAGTTAATGGAAGAAAAAGAGGTTTAGATAAAATAGATTAAACAATTACTTGCATAGGGAAGGCAAGTTTTTGTTGAAAGTATTAATGGTTAGTTTAAGTAGGTATCAAAATATGTGTAGAAAGGTAAATTAAAAACATATAAAGTTTAGTTAATAAATGGATATTATATAAATGTTTCTGCATAGCATAAATTTTTTGAACAATCAAGTGGGTGGATAAAATGTGAAAATTTACAAATTAATAAATCAAAATTACTTTGTAATGATGGTAAATATTATGAAGTAATAAAAATATCTTGTATTGGATTCCATAAAATAGTAGATATAATGATTAATGATGATGATCATTGTTATTTTGGTAATGGTATTTTAAATCATAATTCTGGAAAATCTCTTGTATGTGCTCATCTTATAAAATCTTGTCAGCAAAAGGGTGGAATTCCAGTATATATTGATACTTAGGGAGCAACATCTACAAGTTTTTGGAAAGCGATTGGAATTGATTTAGATAAAGTTATTGTTTATAATAAAATTGAAAAAGTATAGACAATTCATAAAATTACTTAGTAGTTAATGTATTCTGTAAAACTTAATATGCCTGATGTACCAATGCTTATTATAGTTGATAGTTTAACCGCTGCACAAACACAAGCACAATTATAGAACAAAGATTATTAGAATAAAGGATATTTAGCCGCAATTAAAGCAAAAATGAATTCATAGGCATTAGGAAAACTTGCAATGATGGCAGCTACACAAAATGTTGCATTAGTTTATACAGCACAAGTTCGTGCAAAAATGTAGGTTGCAAATAAATATATGGATCCTTATGGTGCATCATCTGGCGGAATGGCATTATCATTTTATGCATCAACTGATGTTAGATTTCAAAAAAAATCTAAATTAAAATAGAATATTTATGGAGTTGAAACTGTTGTTGGTGTAAGAATAAAAGCTAGAATTGATAAATCAAGACTTGGACCAACAAATAGAGAATGTGAATTTGATGTATATTATGATTGTGGAATTGATAATTATTCAAATTGGCTATAGACATTAAAAAAATATAAAGTTATTGAAGGTAAAGGAACAAAAAATCTCCCGTGGATAATACGATTTTAGGGTAAAGAAATAGTTATTCCTGGAAAATTTAATACAGCAATAAGAGAAGATAAAAAATTACGAGAATAGGTTTATGATATTCTTGCATAGCTTCTTATATTAAAATATAAAACTATTTAGTAGGCATAGAATAGAGAAATTATTATAGAAGATGATAATTAGTAGAATATAAATGAAAATAACAATATATAGCAAAATTTAAATTAGAATGAATGATTGACCTAAAAAAATTAAAAAAAAATAAAAAAATTATAATATTTGATGGAACAAATACTCTTATTAGAGCAATATCCATAGCATAGTCTTATAATAAAAATTATATTAGTTTGTTTTATGACATGATAAGAAATATATTATTAGAATTTAAGCCAAATGAATGTTATATTGTTTTTGATGGCTAGGGCGGTTCTAATACAAAAAGATTAATATTCTCTGAATATAAGACAAATAGACTTAATGTAAGTAAAATTCAAACTGAAGATTATGAAAAATTTTTTGCAATGTTAAAATATACTCCATTGATAATAATTAGAATAAATAATATTTAGGGAGATGATGTTATTGCACATATTGCATTAAAAAATTCATATCAAAATAATAAAGTTGTTATAATATCAACAGATAAAGATTTTTATCAACTTTGTGATAAAAATACTGTTATTTATAATGGGGTTCAAAAAACAATAATAACATAGAATATAGTTAAAGAAAAATATTCATGTCATCCCATTAACTTTGCAATTTTTAAAGCTTTATTGGGAGATAAATCTGATAATATTCCAGGAATCAAAGGACTTGGTGAAAAATTAATAATTAAAAATTTTGGGTAGTTATTTATAAATTAGTAGCCACTTTGTGGAAATTTTAATAATTTTAAAGAATATATTATGAATATGTAGCATTCAGATTTAAAACTTAAATTAAAAGAAAACATAGTTTTACTTTCAAAATATTATAAAATAGTAAATTTAAGAGATGGATGTATTCTTTCACCACAAATTGGAGCTAAAATTGACCAAATAATATAGTAGAAAAAGAAAGATGCAATTTTTGATAGAAAAAAATTTATAGAACAGTGTAAAAAATATGAAATAAGTGATTTTGATATTGCTTCAATTTATACACCACTTCAATTAATATCACAAGGGAAATAATATGTCGTAGTTTGATAAAAATAAATTATAGTATGATAATGGATTTCTTGATAAAATTATTATTTCTGCATTAATGGATCAAAGATTTTTAATCAAATGTATTGATTTAGATGTTGCACAATATATTGATAGCCAACCTCATAAATGGTTATTAAAATTTATTGTAGAATTTTATATTCAATATAAAGTTTCACCAACTATGTAGTCAATAAAAATAAAAATTGAAAGTCTTAAATAGCCATTATTTAAACAAACTGTGTCAACAACATATATTTCTATTATTAATAAATTTGATGAAAATAATTTAGAATTTATTAAAGATACAGTAGTAAATTTTTGTAGATTTCAATAGTTAAAAAATGCAATTATGAAATCAATAGATTTGTTAAAAGAAGAAAACTTTGAACAAATTTATGATTTAATCAATCAAACACGATTTAAGGGTATTGATAATGGTATGGGAATAGAATATGTTTCTTCATTTTTATAGAGACATAATTATAATATGTAGACATATAAAGTAGTTGAAACCCCCTGGACAGTATTAAATAATGTTATGGATGGTGGTGCAAAATCTGGAAGATTAAATTTAATTGTAAGTCCTCCAGGTACAGGTAAAAGTTGGTTTTTATGTAATATAGCAGCTCATGCATTAAAGTTGGGAAAAAAAGTTGTTTATTATACATTAGAAATGGAATAGTGGTAGATAGCATAGAGAATAGATATTAAATTACTTAATAAATCTAAACAATATATACGTGCAAATGCTGAAAAATTAGCACCATAGTTATAGCATTATAGAGATAATCTTAGGGTTAAATAGTTTCTTCCTGGTCATACAAAATTAATTGAAATCGAAAATCATATAACACAATTAGTTTTATTTGAAAATTTTGATCCAGATGTTATTATTATTGATCATGGGGATAATTTAAAGTTATAGGGAAACGTTAATAATTTATATGGTGCATATGGAACTAATTTTGTTGGAATGAAAACATTAGCAAAAAGAACAAAAAAAATTGTTTGGTCAGCATCTCAGGGAAATAGATGTTTATCTAAAAATTCTAAAGTAAACATAAAGGGTAAAAATGAAATAACTATTGATAAAGTTTAGATTAATGATAAAATTGAAACTCCAAATGGATATAAAATAGTTAGTAATATATATAAAGAAAAGCAATCTGTATATAAAATAAAATTAAAAAATGGTAAATAGATAGTTTGTTCAGCCAATCATTAGTTTCCAGTTGAACATGGATTATTAAAATCATTATAGACTGGGTTAAAGGTTGGTGATAAATTATATGTAAAAAAAGAAGAAATACAATAATAAAATTCATAATTCAATAAAAAAAAAAATAATTTATTTTGAAAATTTTATAAAAAAATTATAATAAATATAATATTATAAAAAAATATTTAAGGTTTATATATGAAAATGCATCAATTTAATGATAAAGATTTTAATTTATAGCTTATTGAAATATCAGAAATATAGTTAATAGGAGAAGATGATACAGTTGATATTTGTGTATAGTAGGATCATGTATTTTTTGTTAATAATATTTTAACACATAATAGTTCTATAAATCAATAGCTTTTATTAGGTGATGGAATTTCACATTCAATGATGAAATTAGAAATTGCAGATTTTGTTATTTCTTTAAGTCGTAAACAAGAAGATAAATTATCAAATACAGCGCGTTTTGTAATTGTAAAAAATCGACATGGAAAAGATGGTATGGTATATAATGGTCTTGTAGATTTATAGCTTGGTGATATTCAAATTTTTGATACATATACAAAAGAAAGCATTGAAGCTAGAAATAAAATGGATAATAATGATAAATTAATGAAACAAAAAATTAAATAGCGAATAGCAGCAATAAATAATAAAATATAGGGAGGAAGTTAATGAAAGCAATAAAACAATCCGAATAGGCAAGACAAAGTATAAAAAATGGTATTGATAAATTAGCAAATCTTGTTAAAGTTACATTAGGTCCAAGAGGTAGAAATGTTATTATTGCAAAAAATTATGGTAAACCTATAATTACAAATGATGGAGTTGTTATAGCTAAACAAGTATAGCTTGAAGATTAGTTTGAAAATTTGGGTGCAAGAATTTGTAGACAAGTTGCAGAAAAAACCAATGATCAAGCTGGTGATGGAACAACAACTGCAACTGTATTAGCTCAAGCAATTATTGAAAGCGGAAATAGTTTAATTGAATAGGGTATAAGTTCAATTCTTCTTCAAAGAAATTTAGAAAAATATGGAAATCAAGTTGTTGAATATATAAAATCATTTAGTAAATAGATAACAAAACAAGATGAAATTAGACAAATTGCATCTATTTCTGCAAATAATGATAATTAGATTGGAAAAATTATTTCTATGGCAATTCAAGAATCTGGATTAGATGGTATTATAAATGTAGAAGATTCAAAAACCGCAGATACCTGGTTAGAAAGAGTATAGGGAATGTAGGTTATGTCTTCATATATTTCTCCATATTTTATTACAGATAGTATTAAAATGAATGTTTAGTTATAGGATGTATATATTTTAGTTTATAATTCAAAAATTTTTGCAGTATCAGAAATTGTTCCTATTTTAAAATTAATAGCAGAAAAAAGAGCATCTCTTTTAATTATTGCAGAAGATGTTTAGGGTCAAGCATTAGCAACTCTTGTAATTAATAAGGCAAAGGGAATTATTAATGTTTGTGCAATAAAGATTCCTGGTATGGGTGATAACAAAAAAGAAAATGCATTGGATATTTGTGCAGTAACTGGTGCATAGTATTTAGCTAAAGATATTGGAACAAAACTTGAAGAAGTTTCTCTTTCACAACTTGGATTTGCTAAAAAAGTAATTGTTTCATCATAGTCTACAATTATTCGTTAGGGTTCAGGTAAAAAAGAAAAAGTTGAATAGAGAATTCAAGGAATTAAATATAAAATGTAGACTTCAAATAGTATTTCTTAGAAATAGAGATATCAAAAAAGAATTGCAAAAATTATTGATGGTGTTTCAATAATTCATGTTGGTGCACAAACATAGATGCAATTAAAGTAGAAAAAATATAGAATATAGGATGCATTAAATGCTACAAAAGCTGCAATTGAATAGGGAATAGTTCCGGGTGGTGGAATAACTTTGTTATTGGGTGCACAATTTTTAAATTCTGTAATATATAATCAAAAATAGTAGGGACTTGCAATACAAATATTAAAAAATGCATTAAAAACTCCAATTATTCAAATAATTGTAAATTGTGGATATAGTCCTGATGCTGCTTAGGAATTAGTAAATTAGATACTTAATAAACAAATTAATGGAAATATTAATTTTGGATATAACGCAATTAATAATTAGATTTGTGATTTAATTTAGAATGGAGTTATTGACCCGTTAAAGGTTGTTCGTTGTGCATTACAAAATGCTATATCTATTGCGGGATTATTTTTAACAACCTAGGGTATTGTTTTATAGATTAGATCTGAATAGTCTACACGAATGAATGAAATGATGGGAGAAATATAATTGTGTTAAATAATTTTATAACAAATGATATAACAACTAATCAATCATCAAATAATTTTATTTATCGTAATCTTTTTGTATCATAGGTATGGAGCAATAATTAGTTATTAATTGATAAATTTTTAATTAAATCACTTAATGTTAATCTTTATAAAGATTTAATTAATATTAATACTATTGGAACCGTAGATATAGTAACTTATTTTTCATCAGATATTGATTTAATTAAATTATTAAATACTTCATCTTTTATAATTAATTGTATAATATTATCTTCAACTGGAAAACAAATTATGATATATAAATTTACTACTAAAAATATGCATATTACATTTAATATAGACTATTATGTTAATAATGAATATGTATCTCTTAATTTATCATCAGAAATTATAAATTATGAGGTAATTAATTTATAATAAAAAAATTATATAGGAAAAAAAAATGAAAAAGGGATATATTGAAATAGCATTGATTTTAGATAGATCTGGATCAATGTAGATATTAAAAGAAGATGTAATAAAGGGTCTTAATGAATTTATTACAAAATAGAAATTATAGTTAATAGGTAATTAGGTTAAATTTTCACTTATATTATTTGATCATTAGTATTTAAAATTAATTGATTCACAAAATTTATGGGATATTAAAGAGTTTACTCAAGCTGATTATTGTCCAAGAGGTATGACTGCATTATTAGATGCAATTGGTCAAACAATTGATGATTTAAATATAAAATTTGAAAAGCAAAATTAGTTACAAAAACCAGAAAAGGTTATTATTGCTATTATTACTGATGGATTTGAAAATAATTCAAAAAGATATAACAAAGATAAAATTAAAGAAATGATTAGTAAACAATAGAAAGAATATAATTGGTCATTTATATTTTTATCTTCAAATTTAGATTCAATACAAGATGCTCAAACATTATATGGGTTTAATGAAGATAATGTTTATTGTTTTAATGCATCACAAGATGGATATATTGGTAATAACAGTTCATATTCAAAATTGTCAGAAGCAATTAATATATCAATTAATAAAAATTAGGATTATAATGAATAATATAAATAAAGAAATTATTATTAAATTAAATATTTCTAATATAAATGATAAAAAAATTGATCAATATTTATAGAGAGTTAAATCACAATTTCAAGATGATGAAAAAACTAAAGTAACAGTTATTCCAATTTTATATGGAGAAAGTAATATCGGTATTATTATTTATAAAATGGCTGGAAAAGATATTGTTTCAGAAGTTTATAATATGATAATTTAAGTGGAGAATATATATATGAATGATTTTCAAAAATAGATTTGGTAGAACAACTATAAAGCACCAGAAGATAAAACAGTTGAGGATACATTTTTAAGAGTTGCAAAGGCTGTAGCTTCAGTATAGAAAGATAAAGAAACTAGATAGTTATTGACAAAATAGTATTATAGAATAATGTCTTAGTGGAAATTTATTCCAGGTGGTAGAATTCTTGCAAATGCTGGTGTTTCAGAAAGAAATAAAGCTACTTTATATAATTGCTATGTTTATCATCCCTATGATTTTGGCATTAAAGATATAGATAGTATATAGGGTATTTTTTAGACACTTAAAAAATCTGCTAAAATTTTAGCTTCTTAGGGAGGATTAGGCCTTAATTTATCCTTTATTAGACCAAATGGTTCTTATATTGCAGGAACTGGTGTAAGAACTCCTGGAGTAATAAAATTTATGGAATTATGGGATAAAACAAGCGATGTTATTACTATGGGGTCAAGTAAAACAATAAATGATAAATTTAGTTCAAAAACTAAAAAAAAAATTAGAAAAGGAGCCATGCTTTGTTTTTCAAAAGATACTCTAATTTTAACAAATAATGGATGGTAGACAGTATTAACTATAATAAATAAATTACAAAATAATGAATAGATAAAATGTAAATATATAGATAATTTATATTATACAATAAAAAATCCTATAATAAATAAACCTTCACAAATTTATATTATATAGTCATAGGATGGAACAAGAGTAGAATGTACAGCTGACCATAAATTTTAGGTTTTTAATATATAGACAGGCAAAATTTATCTTAAAGCTTTATATGAAATTTAGCCAGAAACATAGATGTTAACAATAATTAATGAAAATATGGAAAAACAATATAAGGCATTAGTTTCTATTAAAGAAAAAGGTTTAGAATTATCATATGACTTTTAGGTATAGAATGTTCATAGAATAATAGCAAAATCTCCCAATAGTAAAAATGCATTTTTAACTAGTAATTGCGCAATAGATATTAGCCATCCTTAGATAAAGGATTTTATAACAGCCAAACAAATTTCAAATCATTTAACTAAATTTAATCTTTCAGTGTTAGTTCCAGATAGATTTATGAAAGCAATGGAAAATAACGAAATGTGGAAATTATGTTTTCCTGATATATAGTATGAAAATTATAAACAGGAATGGGATGGAAATTTAGAAGAATGGATTAGTAAAGGAAAACCTATAATAGTATACGAAGAAATTCCTGCTAAAGAACTTTGGGATTTAATTATGATTTCTACTTTTAATAGAAATTAGCCTGGAATATTATTTTATGATACTATAAACAATTACAATCCCGTGGGATATTGTTAGAAAATTATTACAACAAATCCTTGTTTAAGCGGTGATACTTTAATTGCTGTAGCTGATGGAAGGAATGCTGTATCAATTAAATAGCTTGCAGAAAAGGGTGATGACGTACCCGTTTATTGTATTGATCAAAGGGGAAAATTAGATATACAATATATGAGAAATCCAAGAATAACAGGGTATAATCAGGATGTATATAAAGTAATATTAGATAATGGATCATAGATTAAATGCACAGGTAATCATAAGTTTGTTCTTAGAGATGGATCAGTTAAATAGGCTTTAGAATTAAAATAGAATGATAGTTTGTATTTAATGCAAAAAATTGCAAAACCTATTTAGTAGATATTTAAAAAGTCAAACAGCAAGTCACAAAAATATTATTTGTTATATGATAATTCTAATAGAAGTGTTTTTGAACATCGTTTAATATACTAGAAGATGAATAATGTAAAGTTAAATAAAAATTAGATTATTCACCATATTGATTTTAATAGTAGAAATAATTCGATTTAGAATTTAATTGCTATGACAAGATAGTAGTATAACAAACTTCATACTTAGAATATGTTTGGCAATAAAAATCCCACGATAAGATAGTATAAAAATGCAACCCAATAGGAAAAATAGAAATATTATAACAATATGTCAAAAGCTGTTGGTAGATAGAAAAATTGGAAATATTCTGAAATAAATAATTAGTAGTTGTATAATATAATATTAGAATATGTAAAAATTATTAACAGACCTATAACTAAAGATATATATATGAAATATGCAAAAGAAAATAATTTACCGTATTGGAATGGAAAAAATAAATATCGGGGTTCATTATTACATAATTTTTTAAACAAAGCTAATGTTTAGTGTGGATATTTAGTATATGTTAATCCAGCTATTCAAAGACAATATTATAAATATATAGATATTTTGCAGAAAACTGATTTAGATATTTAGTTTGATAATAAAAGTGGGATAATTTTAGTCAATAAAAAGTGTTAGTAGTGTGGTAATATGTTCAAAGTAAAATGGTCACAAAGATAGATTTGTGTATGTTCTCAATAGTGTGCAACACAATATAAATTGAATAATGAAAACATGCATATAAATGGATTTAATAATGAATTATTAAATTATGAAGTTGCTTTTATTAATAAAAAAAATAAAATAGATAAATTTTTTGTGAAATATATTGAGCAAAACAAATAGATACCAACTCCTAGTATCATGTATGAATTTTTATAGAATAATTGTATAAATGATTTTCGAAGTATTCGCAAAGTTTCATACCAAGATTATATAAATAAGTAGTATTGTTAGAAATATGGTATAAAAAAGATAACAACAAATGGTTTAAATCAAAATCCAATATATAGAAAATAGAAAGCAATTGAATTATTATAGAATGGTTTATATTATAATCATAAAGTTGTTTCAGTAGAATATATTGGAAAATAGGATGTTTATAATGGAACGGTAGATAAACACCATAATTATAATATTGTTTGCAATGTGTAGAATGATAATAAGGGAATATGTAAGTTATAGTATATCAACACTTTGCAGTGTGGATAGATTCCACAACCATCAAATGTTTGTAATTTAGGTTCTTTAAATTTAGTTCAATTTTTTAATGGTAAAGAATTTGATTGGTAGGAATTTTATGAAGCAATAAAAATAGCTGTTTGTTTTTTAGATAATGTAATAGATATATCATTTGTTCCATTAAATGAATATGAACAAAAAATTAAATAGAAACGAAGAATTGGTTTAGGTGTTATGGGATTAGGTTCGCTTTTAATGATGATGAAATTAAAGTTTGGTTCATATGAAGCTATTTAGTTTGTTGATAAACTATTTAAATTTAAATCAGAAACTTAGTTAATGACTTCAGCGGTTTTAGGAAAACTAAAGGGTTCTTTTTTAGCATTTGATAACAAAAAATATTTTTCTAGTAATTGGTGGTATGAATTACCATTAAATTATAAAACAAAAAGACAAATAGAAGAAATAGGTTAGATGAGAAATAGTATACATAGTGACAATGCACCAACAGGAAATTGTGTTGTTAAAGAAACAAAAATATTTACAGAATAGGGAATAAAATCTATTTAGGAAATATTTAAAGAAAATTAGATTATTTTGAATTAGAATATAAATTATTGGTATATTCCTAAAAAATAGTTAAAGGTTCAAACTTTAGATGGTTATCAAAAAATAACAGGATTATATAATAACAAGAGTGGAAAAATTTATTCAATAAAAACAATTTCTGGAAAATGTATTATTGGAACATAGTAGCATAAAATTTTAAAAGATATAAAATGTAATGAAGTATATTGGATTAAGTTATCATAGTTAAAAATAAAAGATAATATATTAATATATTTAAATTATAATTATTTTTAGAAAGAAGCTATATAGAGTATTGAAATTTATGAAGATTTTACTTATGATTTATAGGTTTAGAATTCACATCATTATATATTAAATAATGGAATTATTAGTCATAATTCATCTATATTTGCTGGGCAAGTATCAAATGGAATATAGCCCGTATATATGAAATAGTATATTAGATGGGTAGTAATGAATAATTAGTAGAAAGAACACTTACAAAAAAGACATTATTGTTTACAATATAATATATCTGAATAGGTATAGCAAATACCAATAGATGTATAGTATTAGAAAATTCCAAATCCTCAATTGGGATAGTGGTGGTAGACTAGTATATTTAAATTTACTAATCGTGGTAATTAGCAAATTCTTAGAGGTTAGATTGATGGTATAACATATGAAATTGATAAGAATCGTGGTTTAGTAAAACCTATATAGGTAATAGATTATGGTTGGAAATATGTTAAATAGAATATTGAAAGTAATAATTATGATTGGTGTGTAACCACAAAAGAATTATCTGTAGAAGATCATATTAATATGTTGTCAGCATCAGCTAAATATATTAATCAAAATCAATCAAAAACTATAAATGTTCCAGAAAATTATTCTTATTAGGATTTTAAAAATATTTATATGGATACATGGAAGAAAAAGATAAAGGGTATTACTACTTATCGTGCAAAAACTATGACAGTTGTTCTTTAGTAGAAAAAAGAAGTTGAATAGTATCAAAATGAATTAGAAAAATTATTTAAATAGGCAAATGGAAATGTAATATATGATGAAGTAACAATTCCTAACAAATCGTATGCTTTACAATATAAAATTAAAGATAAAAATAAGAAGAAATGGTATTTTACAATAACATTTGTAGATAAAGCTCTTACAAAACCTTTTGCGTTTTTTATTAGAACAAATCAAAAAGAATCAAATTAGGTAACAGATCTTGTTGTTCAAGCAATGGAATCTCTTTTATTATCATAGGGAATTAATGAAAAATTAATTTATGAGCAAAAGGAAAAATATCAAAATCAAACAAATGTTGATAAAATCGGAAGATCAATATCAATGGCATTAAGACATAATATTCAAATTACAAAAATAGTAAAAACATTAGATGATTATGCAGATGGACTTTCAACTTTAATGTTTCATATAAGAAAAATACTTTCAAGTTATATTAAGGATGGAACAAAGGTGTAGGGTAAAATATGTGAAAATTGTGGTAATAATTAGTTAATTTTTGAATCTGGATGTTTTATGTGTTCACAGTGTGGATCAAGTAAATGTAGTTAAATAAAATAATATATTAAAAAATATTTATAGTTTTTATAAAAATTATTATCATTTTTAAAAAAATAGTTAATATAAAATTATATATAATAATAACGAACTTGAAAAAAGGAGAAATAAATGAAATATAAAAAATATTTTTATAATTGTGATGGAGATAATATTGAATCTACTAAACAAGCTGCAATAACAGATGATCAAACTTTACAAAATTTAGTTGATACTAATACTAATAAAGCTATAAATGATAATATAATTTGGTTATATGATGAAATAAATGATACAAGTTTATACAAAGTAAAAAATTCCCTTAACTTAATCAATCATGCATATGATAAATTAAAACTTCAATATTAGGGAATTTTATAGTTTACTCCAATAATTCATATGCATATTGCATCAAGTGGTGGAGATGTTTTTTCGGGATTAGCACTTTATGATGCAGTTAAAAATAATCGTTATTGTGTTTATACACACATAGATGGATTTTGTGCATCTGCTGCAACATTTCCATTTTTAGCGGGAGCTAAAAGATTTATGTCTTAGAATTCTTTAATTATGATACATCAAATTAGTACTTGGTTTGTTGGTGATTTTTCTAATCTTAAAGATTAGATGTAGACGATGACAAAACTTACAAACAAAGCAAAAACAATTTATTTAAGATAGAGTAATATGACATAGTAGGAACTTGATAAATTATTATCGCGTGATGTTTGGTTAACAAAATAGTAGGCAGAAAAATTAAACCTTTGTGAAAAATAATTATTTAATTTACAAAAATTGGTTATAATAAATATATATAAAATAGGAGAGATATTATGTCTAAAAATTATATGTACAAATTTCCAGATAATCATATTTGGAAAACAGATCGAGCTGGTAGTTCTTATAGAGTATTTGTTCCAAATATTCTTTCCAAAGAGTTTAATAGTTTTGTAAAATCTCAAAAAATTAAAATAAAACCTTGTGCATTTTATAATTATTTAAGTTGGAAAAAAATTACAAAAGAAGAAAAATTATTAAATGAAGGTGTAGATTATGTTATTTTGCCTAAGGATGTTAATATTATTAAAAAATTTATGAAAAAATCATATAAAGGAATAAAAATTAATAATGAATAATTTTTTAAAAGAAGCTAGTAAAAGATTAGTTCCTCCTTTATCTCTTAAAAAATTAATTTCTCAATCAAAACAACTACCACAAGATGAAATAAATCGGTGGATTAAGGAATATCAAGAAACAAAGTCTAAAAAATCTGCAGAAATGATATTAAATCATGTATCAAAAATGTTTGTAAATGAAATATATCAAAGAGAACGTTTGTTTTTAAAAGAAGTTCCAGAATTAACATTTGAAGATATTTTTAATCAAATGGTTTTATTTTTGTTTAAAAAATTACCAGATTTTGACGAAAAAAAATCTCAATTTCAAACATTTGCTATGTGGAGTATTTATCCGATAATTAAAAATCCCGGTAAAACATTTAAAAAACGTTTTGAAAGAGAAGTTTCTCATATTAGTTTAGATAAACCAGTAAAAAATTCAAAAAATAATGAAAATGCATTTATTGGAAAATTTATTGCAGATGAAAATTCTGATATTGAAGCAGAAATGGAAAAAGATTATCAAAAATCACAAATTAAAAATGCAATAAATAAACTTTCACATGACGATAAAGAATTTATTATGAATTTTTTTGGATTTACTAAAACAAAACCAGAATGGAGATCAAAAAAGGGAAAAGTTACAGTTTCTTCAATTGCTCAAGCAACTGGTCAATCAAATGCTTATATTAAAAAAAAATTAACAAGAATTCTTAAAGAATTATCTTCATATCTTAAATAGAATAAATTTAATAAATATTTTATACTAAATAAATTAATAATTGAATATAATAATAAAACAAGGAGATAATATTATAAAATGAAAATATTTTTAAGAAAAACCACTGTAAAAGATAAAAAGCAATAGATTAAAGATAAAATTATTATAAATAATAATTAGATTTAGAATAATTCTTCTTAGGTTCTTGAAAATAAAGAATAGTAGATAAAAAAAGAGGTAACAATAACAAATTAGGAAATTATTGAAAAATAGTCTAAAAGAAAAACAAAAAAACAAATAGAATAAATTTTTAATATAATTAAAATATAATAATATAAAAATATTGTAATATATAAATTAGTTAAAAAAATTTTATAATAATTATAATAGTATTATTCTTAAATATGTTAAGAAAATATATTTTATAAATAAAAAATTTAATATAAATATATAATAAAATAAATTTAATTTAAATAAATTATAATTTGTTTGTATAAAATAAAATTATTTTATTATTAGAACAATTTAATAAAGTAAATTTAATTAAAAAAACCTCCAATTAATAAATAAAATAAAAATAAATTATAATTTAAAATTTTTTTCAATAAAAAGTTTTAATTTGGAGAAATAATGATAAATAATGTGGAAGGACGATATATTAACAGAATAGTAGAAAAAAGAACTTTCAAGATGTTTATATATAGTATAGACATTATCCTATAAAAAAGATAAGTTTGGATTAACAGATGAATAGAATAATTAGTATGAAAAATACAAAAAAAGACAAAGATAGTTATTATTAATTTTAAGAAAATACAATGAATAGTAAAAATTTAAAAATTTTATAAAAAAAAATATATATATATTTAGATTTAATAATAATAAAAAATAGGAATAAATAATGTATAATTGGCAAGAATGCTTTCCTAAGAATTATGTTCCTAGAAAACAACAAATAATAGGAATAGAATTTGCATTAAATACATTTTTAAAAAATAATAAAAAATATTGTATTTTATAGTTACCAGTTGGTATTGGGAAATCTTTTATTGCTGCTACTATTGCAAATTATTTTGCTTCACTTGAAATTCAAAATAAATCATATATTTTAACAACTCAAATAATTCTTCAAACACAATATGAAAAATAGTTTCCTAAATATGCAAATATTAGTTCAAAAAATAATTATCCCTGTAATATTTATGATGGTTCTTCATGTGGTGATATGAAATGGACACATTCATTTATGAATATTCCTAAATGTTCAAATTGTGTTTATTAGTAGTATTTAAATAAATTTATATAGGGACCAATTTCAATAACAAATACGGCATTTTTTATGTCTAATATTTTATATAATGATCAATTAATTACAAAAAGAAAATTAATTGTTGTTGATGAAGCACATAATTTATAGTAGGAAATAATTAATCATAAATCTATTGAATTAAACTTTAATTATCTTAATAAAGAATTTGGTTTTAAAAAATAGGATTGGATTAATAATGATGAAAATGTATTTAAGTGGATATTAGATGTATTTTATTTTTGGGCATAGGAAAAAAAATAGAACTTAAAAAATATATTAGAAAATTCTAAATCTGGTCTTTCATTATCTTATAAAAAAATTATTGAATTGGGCAAACAATATGATTATCTTGAAAAAATAATTTTGGGGTTAAATAATATAGTAAATTTATTTGATCAAAGAAGATGGGTAATAGAAAATAAACAAGAAGAAAAAACTATATCAATAACTCCTTTATATGCATTTGATTATTCACAAGAAATAATATTTTAGAAAGGATAGTATATTTTATTGATGAGTGGAACAATTTTAAATAAACAATCTTATTGCAGAAATTTAGGAATTCCACAAGATGAATGTGAATTTATAACATTAGATAGTCCTTTTCCAATATAGAATCGAAAAATATTTTTTCTTAATTCTGGTTCTATGTCAAAAAAAAATATAGATAAAAATATTGATAATGTTATAATAACAATAGGTAAAATATTATAGTTACATAAGGGGGAAAAGGGAATTATTCATGTTTCATCACATTATATGGCAAAAATGATTTTTGATAAATTATTATCTGATAGATTAATTATTGTTGAAGATTTTGATAATCGAGATGAAATGTTGGATTTTCATTATGAAAATTCACGAGGAACAGTATTAATTTCGCCATCATTAATGTAGGGAATTGATTTAAAAGACAATTTAAGTAGATTTCAGATTATTGCAAAAGTTCCATATCCCAATCTTGGAAGTAAATATATATCAACAAAAAAGGATATGATTTCAGATTGGTATTTTTATCAAACTATAAAAATGATTGTTCAATCATATGGTAGAAGTATTAGAAGTTAGACTGATTATGCAATTACTTATATTCTTGATAGTGATTTTGAAAAACTATATAAATATAACACAAAAATGTTTCCTAAATATTTTACAGAAGCATTAAGTTATGGAAAATTATAAAATAAATAAGGAGAAAGTTATGACAAAAGACAAATTTGAAAAAAAAGAAAAAAGACAACAATTTAATAAACCACAAAAACAGATTATTGAATTTTTTATGGAATAGTCAGATGAATTAAAAGAAAGAATTTATAAATGTATTAAAGAAAATAATATTGATATTGGTAAAGCAGCCATTTGTGGGCTTATGGTTAGTCCTTATATTTCAAAAGAAACAGTAGGTAGATGTATAAGGTCAGGAAAATAGCTTAAACATTTTTCTAATTATGATTATATTATTGAAATATCTCAAGAATTTTGGGATAATGTTTCTGATAAAACAAAATAGATATTAATTTTACATGAAGTATTACATATTAATATAAAATATAAAAAGGATGGAACTTAGATATATGCATTAAATCCACATGATATTGAGGATTTTTCTAAATTGATTTCAAAATATGGAGTTGATTGGATAAAAGATATTCAACTTGTTAAAGAACATATTAAAGATAAAGAATCTGAACAAAATGGGTAAACAAAAAGTTTTTATTTGTCCAGATTGCGGAATTGTAATACAATTTTTACAAGAAGTTGAAATAAAACCAACAGATATATGTCCAACATGTTATTTTAATTGGAAAAAACATGGTGAAACAACTAATATTAAAACATGTATTTTAGAAGAAAAAGTTAATAACTCAAGAATAATTTTAAATGATTAAATGGAGAATTAATGAATAATCAAAATAAAAATTAGTTAGTTAATAAAAAAATAATTATTTAAAAAAATAAAAATATAATAATTAATTTAATTAATTATTATTAGTTTAATATTTTATATAATTAGTATAAATAAAAAAATTTAATGTTAAAAGATATTTTAAAAGAAATAAGCTATTCTAATATAGTAACATATATTGAATGTCCATGGAAATGGAAATTAAATTATATTGATAAATTAGAGGCTAAATCTGATTCAATAGATACTATTTATGGAACATCTTTACATGAAACAATACAAAATTTTATATCGTATTATTATTCAACAACAAACAAATAGGTTTTTGAAAATAAAAAAAATTTAATTGATAAATATTCATCATTATTAATTTAGAGAATGATTATTAATAAACAGTTAAGATAGAAAGAAAATCCTAAATTATTATTGTAGTATAAAGATATGGAAAAATATGTAGGATATGGAATTGATTTAATTATGTAGTTTATTCCAAATGTTGGAAAATATTTTCCAAAATCTGGGGTAAAACTTTTTGGAATTGAACTATAGATAAAAGAAAATATTTAGAATATAGGAATACCTTTTCTTGGATATCTTGATATTGTTTTACATAATGAAAAATAGGATACTTATACTATAATAGATTTAAAAACTTCAAGATTAGGATGGAGAGATAAATAGAAAAAAAATGAAATTAAAAGACTTCAACTTATTCTTTATAAATATTTTTTTGCACAAAAATTTAAAGTTGATATTAATAAAATAAATGTTCAATTTATAATATTAAAAAAACAGATATTTTAGTCTTCTTAGTTTAAAATTAAAAGAATTCAAACGTTTTCTCCACCAAACTCTTCTATAACTATAAAAAAATCTATAAAATATATGAATGAAATTATTGATAATATGTAGAAATCTTTTAACGAAAATTATTTTATAAAAAATTCATTTAATTGTAAATGGTGTCCCTATAAAGATAAGAAGGATTTATGCGATAGGGGAAGAAAATTACCAAAAACAAAAGAATAAATATTTTAATTACAGGTGACATAAATTATAATAATATAAATAAATTTAATTTAGTAATGTAGCAAATATATGATATAATATAGACAACAAAAGTAATTGCTACATTTGGTGAAAAATATGGTGCATAGCTTCTTGCAAAATTATACGCAGAAGATAAACTTACAGATTATATATAGTTTGATATGCATATATTTAAAAATAGTAAAAAACCACAAACAATATTATACCATAGTCTTCCAAGTATTGCGGTAAAGTGGGCTGATATTATTATAATATTTTCTAATTTTTATACTTAGAAAATTAATAAAATAATTAAACTTTGTAAAAAATTATAGAAAGAATATATTATAGTTAAGGAGTAACTTAATGGAACAAGAAAATATAGAAAATCAAAGATGTCCAGATTGTTTAGAAGAGTCAATGTATTTAGATGGTTAGATAATGAAATGTAAAGCTTGTGGAAGTGAAATACCATTAGATATTTATATGATGTCATTATAGATTTTAGAAAAAGAATTTATAATTTTAACTTTAAAAACATTTTTACAAAATGGCATAGGAAAATGTATTAAATTTCATGATAAATATTTTATTGTGGGATTTGATCAAGATGGTGATTTAATAACACAATAGTATACATTACAAAATAATGATTAGTAGGGCTTTTATGTAAGTATTACAGTTGGACAACAATAGAATGGAGAAAATAATGTATAAATATTATTATGCAACAATAAGACATGCAATATAGTAGGAAACAGCATCAGGAAAAATTAAAATAAAATTTAAAAAGGATAATTATATAGTAAATGCAACAAATATTACTCAAGCAGAAACTATACTAAAATCTATTTTATCAAGTGTTTATGATAATTTTTAGATAATAGGAATTAAATAGAGTGATATTAGTGGTATTATTAATGATGTTGAAGATGTTTTAAAATAGGGAGAAAGAAAAAAATGTCTATAAAGAAATATAAAATTGGTGATATAAGAAATGGAAAAGAAATATTACCACAAGAAGAAAGAAAAACAATATTATTTTTAAGTGATTTACATTTACGACATAGTGGACTTGGAAGTCAAAAAAAGGAAATTATGTATGAGACTTGTCATAGATATAACTATATTGATATAGGATTTATTTAGGGTATTTAGTCTAATAAAGATTATCCAATTTAGGATATTGGACAAAGAGTTCAAAATGAAACTGGGGTTCCAGATGTATCATTAAAAATAAAAGCATATGATATTTATGGTCAAGATCAAGTAAAAAAACAAAAAGATTTACTTGCAATGATAGAACAGTTTAAACCCGATGCTTTATTTCATTTTACAGATCCACATTCTTGGTATTGGATGTATGAAATTTAGCATCTTATAAGAGCTAAAATTCCTATTATTTATTATAATATTTGGGATAATCTTCCATATCCTAAATACAATGAAAGATTTTATTCTTGTTCTGATTTAATCATGAACATTTCTAAACAAACACAAAATCTTGTTAATAATATTTGTGTAAATTATAAACGAGAACCTTGGCAAACAAAATATATTCCTCACGGTATAAATATTGAAACATTTAAGCCATTAGGTAAAAATAATATTTAGTACAAAAAGGCTTCATAGGCTTTTGAAAGAGATAAATATGATTTTATACTTTTATTTGTAAATAAGAATATAATTCGTAAACAATCTGCTTTAATTATGTAGGCATGGAAATGGTTTTGTAATAATTATTTAACTCCATAGCAGAAAAAAAGAGTTATGTTATTAATGAAAACAGAAGTAGTATATGGACCAGGAATGCCATTAAATATTTATTATGAAGATATTTTACATGATTCATCAATTAATATTAAATTTATTAGTCACGGAATAAATCAACAATAGCTTAATGCTTTATATAATATTTCTGATGCAGTTGTTTCATTTAGTACTGCTTAGGGTTTTGGTTTATCAACCGCAGAAGGAATGGCATGTGGAAAACCATTTATTGCACCTGTAATTGGTGGATTACAAGATCAAATGGGATTTGAAGATTAGAATGGAAATTTATATATGAATAGTACTGAACTTCCATCAAATTGTTATGGAAAATTAAAAAAACATAAACCCTGGGTTATTCCAATTTGGTTTACCGGATTAGGAGCTACTGGTTCAATGGTAACTCCATATATTTATGAAATGTATCATTCATTAAAAGATCTTGTTGAAGCAATTAAAAAAATGTATGATATGGGAAAAGAATAGAGATAGAGAGTGGGATTACAAGCAAGAGAATGGATGCAAACCGAAGAAGTTAAAATGACTTCTACTCAAATGGCTCAATCAATGATGTAGAGTATTGATTAGTTATTTATTCATTGGAAACCCAAAACAAAATATCGAAAATTTGTTGCAAAACCTATTATAAAAAATACAAATGCTGGATCATATAATCCAATTAAAGAAATATGGGAGTAATATTATGTAGAAAAAAAATATTGGTATGATAGCTCCATTTACATCATATAGTGGATATGGAGAATATGGTCGAGCAATTGCAAAAATGATAATTGAATAGTATAAAGATAATTAGAATGTTAATTTATTTTTATTTGATTTTACCTCAAATACAATTTCAAAGTAGTAGTCATTTAATCTAATTTAGTCTTCATATTCTGATATTGTTAATTATATTATGTAGAATGAAGAAATATAGAAATAGTTTTTTGATATTTTTATAACGGTATCTATTCCAATGTCATTTATTCAGAAGGGACTTATTAATATAGGAATTACTGCATTAGCATAGTGTGATAAAGTTCATCCTCAATTAATTATAAATTGTAATAGAATGGATGAAGTAATTGTAATGTCAGATTTTAATATTAATTCATTAAAAGAATCTGTATATAGAACACAAGATAATCAAGAAATTAAAATTTCTGTACCTATATCAAAAATTAATCATCCATTTAAAAATATTATTGTAAAAAATAAAACAGATATTAGTGATTTTCTTGATTTAATACCACAAAAATTTTTATTTTTAACAGTTGGCGAATGGCTTCCTGGTTCTGTTGGAAATGATAGAAAAGATATTGGAGCATTAATATCATCTTTTCTTAAAACATTTCCTAATAATAAAGATATTGGTTTATTGCTTAAATGTTAGCAAGGGAGGTCATCGATTCTTTCAGAATATTCTATTAGAGAAAGAATATCATAGATTGCACGTGGTATTGGAATAGAAATAAAAGTAGATAATATTTATTTTATTAGTGGAAATCTTAGTGAATAGCAAATGATTTAGTTATATTCACATGATAAAGTAAAAGCATATATTAGTTATACACACGGTGAATCTTATGGAATTCCTATTATGTAGTTTAGTGGAAATACTGGTAAACCACTATTAATTCCTTATCATTCTGGTATTTAGTAGTATATTTTACCAGAATATAATGATATTTTGATAAGTAAATTAACTCAAGTACCACAGTAGTTATTTCAAACATTTTATAGAGAATTTTTAATACCAGAATCAAAGTGGAATACAGTTTAGTATCAATATACTATGTTTAAAATGACAGAATGTATTAATGAATATTTAAAAAAATTATCAAAAGCAAAATTACAGCAAAAATATATTCAAGATAATTTTTCATATAAAAATTTATCACCATCTATTTCAAAAATATTAAATAAATATCTTATTGAAGAATAATAATTATATTAATGAATAAAAAGAAAACATCTCAGACAAAATCAAAGCAAAATGTTCATTTGTTTACATCAGTTGCAAAAAAAACGTCTTCTTTAAAAAAATATAATCATAAATCAAAGTTATTTGAAAATAAAAGATATAGATTTTAGCAAAAGATTTCAAAAGCAGATTTATTACCAGGAATGATTATAACGTGTAAATATAGTGGAAAAAATGTTCACGATAGAAATCCTATGATATTAGTTTTAAATAAAAATTATTTAGGTAAATTACATGGTATTAATTTAAATTATTGTACCTATAATGAAATTATTAAAATTGGTAAAGTTGTAAATGAAAAAATTCATCCAAATAAAATAAAATTAAAATAGAAATATAGAATAACTTCACCATACGGTTTTTATCATACACAACTTAAACCAGTATTAAAAGGTTTGGGAAAAAGTGTTTATAGAACATATTTTTATAAAATAATTAAAGATCCAAAATTATTAGATTATAAATTTGAAGCAGCAAAAGGTAAAAATTATATGGTTTTTAATACAAATGATGGTTCAGTTATAACAAAAATATCAAAATTACCACCGGAAAAAATTAAAAGAGCCGCAATAAGAAAACCAGAAAGAAAAGTTTCAATAAATAATTCAAATGCAAAAACAATATCTTCGCCACTTGTATTAAAAGCATTAAATTCAACTGGTGGAAGTAAATAGGTACAAAGGGTAAAAAATGTTTCAGCAAAAACAGTACCAAATGTTAAAACTGTAAGTACAAAAAAAATAAAATAGGAGTAAATATATGCAAGATGCCTTATATCAAACAATACCCAAGATAGTAAAAGCTAGACAATTGTAGGAAGTATAGTAGTTTTATGATGAAAAAACAGGTGAAAAATTTATTGGTCAAATTGGTGATTGGAAAGTTTCTGATTAGAATGGATATGTTTATTTAATGGGATATTATGAATTTATTGATAGATATTATCCTGCAAATTAGAAAGCTTTTGATCAATTTATAAGAAAAGAAGAGATTTATAATTCACGTGGACAAATTTTTAACAAAATAAAATAGGATATTAAATAGTGGTATTAGAATCAAAAAAAATAACATATTTATATTAGGAGATTAATAAAAACTAATTAGTGGCACAAACTAAAGATTTAATAGTAACTTCTACAAATATCGGTGGAACTAAATCGTATATAAGAATTGGAGATTTAACTGGACCTGCAGATGTAAGTACAACTGGGTCTACTATATAGTTTCTTGGAGATTTAAGTTCTATTGATAAAACTTTTGATAATCAAGGAAATGCATCAGCATTTAGAATTAGACATGATACTGTAAATGGTGCATTAATATTTTAGGGAAAAACTAATAGTGTAGTAAAGAAATTAATAGAATTTCAAGATTAGGGAACCGTTACTTTTATTTCTCCAGTAACATTTGATGCTATTGATTTTAATGATATTTTTGCTGAATAGATTACATCTAGTTATCTTTATATTGGATCGGGATCAAGGTTTGATGGAAATATTACTATTACGGGATCTTCTAAAATAATATTTACAGGTTCATATGGAACTGCTAGTTTGTATTATGACAGAGGTAAATTGAGAGGTGATGGATTAGCAAGTGGGTGGAAAACAGTTTATAAGTTAACTACTCCAATAGCATATGATACTGATGTTACAGTTTATACCACTAGTGTCAATCAGACAATTTAGAATATAAATAATTTAAGTGTGTATTTGAACGGAGATTTATTGTTACAAAGTGGATCTTCATATACTGGATGGGATTATAAGGCTGGAAGTGCTGTAAATAAGATAAAATTTAATTATCCCATTCCAGCAGATGATATATACTTAACCTATGTATATAATGCAAGTATTAATTAATATTAAAGATAAAATAAGGGAATTTAAGTAAAGATACATGAAGGGCATTGGAATAAGAATTAAGAGTGATGCTATTATAGCTTATAATAATATTGGTAATAGAATAAATCCTATATATTACAAGGGATATAAGTATTTGGTATTTACTACTTCTGGAACTATGAATGTTAAGTATCCGATTAAAGCTGAATATATGCTGTTAGCTGGCGGTGGAAGTGGTGGAGTTATTCAAAGTGACAATTGTTCTGGCGGTGGAGGAGCTGGTGGAATACAGACTGGATCTCTAGATTTGAATATTGAAACTATAAATATTATTATAGGAGCAGGTGGAGCAGGTAAAACCGCCAATAGTAATGGTAATAATGGTGCTAATTCTACTATAGGAAGTTATGTAACTGCTATAGGCGGAGGTGGAGGTGCTACTGTAAATAATAAGGGTCTTAATGGTGGTTGTGGCGGAGGTGCTGGAAGTGCACAATATACTGTTCAAGGTAAATTTAGAAAAGGTGGATAGGGTTATCAAGGTGGTAATGGTGGAACAGGTTCATCTTTAAATAATACATCCTATTTAGCTGGCGGAGGTGGAGGTGGAATATCACAAAATGGTCAAGATGCTAGATATTATGGTAGTGGTGTGTATGGTTATGGTGGAAATGGAGGCTCAGGTTCGGCATTTAATGATATATTTCCATAGATAATAGATGGAAGTATCTTAAATCTACCCTTCAATAGATTCGGTGGAGGTGGAGGTGGATGCGGATATTCTAATCATTACGGAACAGGAGTTGATGGTGGAACAGCTGGAGTGTATAGAGCAAAAAGTTCAGATGCACAAAATAATACAGGTGGTGGATCTGGAGGTGGACACGGAAGTGCATTTAGCCCAAATCCCGCTGGCACTTCGGGCAATGGTGGTTCAGGTTTATGTATCATTCGTTTCCCCATATAGAATGTATTTGTAAGATTCTATAAATACATAAAGTATATATTATTGAATAATGCTTCTATACCATATAATCTAAAGGGAAAAGCAAGATAGATATATAAGATAAATACTGATATGAATCTCTTAAAGGACACTAAATTCCTATGGTGTGGATAGTTTGGAACTAAAGCTTTATAGAATAATAAAGTAACTACTATATATAGTATAGATGATAATAATAGTATAGGCACACAGAGTAATATTAATTATGCTCCTTATTATGCTGGAACTATAGCTCCTAATGAGATGAAGGCTATAAGAAGAACTTCTAAATATGGAGATAATACAAGAGCATATATAACTCATAGTTCTTATACTTTCAATTTTCAGGATAGCTATACTCTGATATTTATGCTTAATTGGGATGGATTAGTAACAGATATGTATAATAAGGAAGTTCAAATTACTAATGCTAGTTCTGGAGTTTGTAGTTGGTTTTTGAATAGTGGCGATAATCAATATTTTTTATACAATAATTTAGTTATTCCAACTATAAATTTACCAAAATCTCAATCCTCATATACCTCTATGGGAAAACAAGTATTATATCACTTTGTTAAAACTCCTAATGATGTAACTATATATAGAAATGGAATAAAAGATGCATATAAAGCTACTCAAAGTGCATTTAGTATTAATAGTATATTGAATGGATATCAAGGAGATGATTGGTGTTATTCTGGCAAAATGCAATATTATCAATTATTATCTAAAGCTATGTCTCAGCAATAGGTATTGTAGCAATATAATAAATTAAAAGTATATTATCCTTAGATAGAAACCTGTAGTGTAAATAATCAATAGTGGAATATTTCTAATTTAGATATTACAAATAATAGTATTGGAAATTGCTTTAAAAACTTAACACAGAGTAATATAGTAGTATTAAATAGCAATATGCAATATTGGATGCCAGGAAGTAGTTTATTTTTTACTAAATCTGATACTTTATTACAGATTACTAAATCTACAGGAACAAATTATTATATTAGTGCTAATTGGAATTCAGTATTAGCAGGTTCCAAATATTATAAGTGGTTTGAATTAACTTTTCAAGCTAAATCAGATAATTCTACTAATAGTATCACATTTGGAACAGATTTTAATCCTATATATACTATAGAAAATCCCAATTTAAGTAATAATTTTCAAAATTATAGATTTATTATTAGATACTATTGTTCTTATCTAAGATTAATAAACTGTAATACTACATTACCCACAGAAGGTAATACTATGTAGATTAAGGATATGTATATTAAATAGTATGGTTGGAATGATATGGATTTTCTCTATAGTTATTTAAGAAATTCACAAAGTTATACTCATATTAATGCTTCTATATAGTGTGCAGCATGGTGTTATTATAATAATGACCCTGATACTTATGTATTATATGGAAAACTCTACAATAAATATGCTAAAATATGTATAGAGTTAAATCCTATACCAATTGAGAATAAGAACTTTAATTTGCCATATACTACAGGAAGTGCTATTCATAATATAATGAAGATATCAGGAAGTTTACCCTTAAGAGTTAATAATAATACATATTGGACTAATAGTTAGGGAACAAATTATACTTCCTTTTCAGCCATAGGAAGTGGATATAGAGATGCTCAAGGTAATTTTCAAGGATTAACTAATTCCGCTATATTTTGGTAGAGGTCAAGTAATCCTAATGATATATACAGTCATTCAGGCTGGACTATTGAAGCTAATTCTACTATAGTTAATCATACTCCTTATACTACTACTTAGGGATATGCTATAAGATTAGTAAATAATGATACTTTATAGGAATTAAGTCAAGCTAAATTATTGTAGATATTATAGGGGCAATATACCAGATAGGTATTATATCAAGTTCCTAAATTAGCTAAAAATTGTTATGATAGTATTACTATTGATTCTGTATCTACTGACTGGTTATTAGATTAGGATTTGACTTTATAGATTATGAAATAGATTAATACATATATAGAAGATAAAAACATGTGATAATATAAATATGAAAATAATGCATATAAATATGGAAATAAAATATGAGTAAGATAATATATTTAAACAATTATACAGGAAGCGTGTATACTCCACTTAATATATATACAGCCAGTGGTGATTTAGGTGGCAATAATGCGCAAAAGATAAAGTGGTATTTGGATAATTTATATAATACTTTTAGTGTATATGTTAATTTATCACAGGATGAGAGATAGAGTGTAATATATCAATATAATGTATAGACTCAATTAGGTGATTATTTACATGACTATGATGCAGTAAATAATTATATAAAATTTTGTAAATAGAATAATATCTGGAATAATTTACTATTTTCAGTAGCATATAATTATGGATATAGCAGATAGATACCCGAAAGTGATTATCTTATTAAGATAATGTATGATATCAGTAAGAATAATTATACTATTACACAATCTAATAATAATTATGCTCCCATTGTTAAAAATACAGGTTCGTATTATGATGGCAATAATTATATGTAGAGAAATACTTTTGTTTTTAATAATTCAGCCTCATTTAATATATGGTATAAGGGTTCAGATAATGGAACAGGTATGTTATTTAATCATCCCTGTAATAGTTATACAAATTATTATGCGTTATAGTGGTATAATAATAATTTATATTTAAACAATAATGATAGCTATGGAACCGCATTTAAAAAAACAATTAATGGACAAAATGTAACTAAAACAGATTTACCAAATAATATCTGGAATTTATATACATTGGTAATAACAAATATAGATAATAAGGCATTATTATATATAGATGGAAATTTATATGCTTCAGCAAGTTATAAGAGTCCTACAAGTAATAATGCCAGAATATTTAGTATGGGTGGAGTTTCAAGTCATTATTTAAATACAGGATATATAGGATAGATGAGTGTATATAATATTACACTTAGTGCTGGAACTATTCAGGGATTATATAATTTAACTAAAAACTATTATGGAAAATAATATATAAGGAACTAAAAGAATTATGTATGATTTATATTTTTATTTATACACAGGAAATATTACAGATATAAATAATGCCAATCCCAATAAAGCAGGGAATAACAATCAGAAGATAAAATGGTATATTAAGGGATTTAAATTAGGTTCTAATAGAGATACTTATATTAACAATACAAAAATACAAGTGAATTAATGCAATGGATAATGAAGATTTAATGCAAATATAGAATACCGAAGAAGTATTATAGAATACTGAATTAACAGTATAGGACGATACAATATATTAGAATTGTGTCCAATTAGATTAGAACAATCAAGTTATAAACATTATAGTATGTAGTAATATAGATTGGGCAATACAAAATTTAGGTGGAAAATGGATACCTCTATATAAGAATCAATATTGTAGTTTGACTAGTATTTATGATTAGTAGCATAATACATTTATATAGCAGAATAATGATTTAATGTAGTAGGACAATAACTTTACATAGGAAATTATGGACGATTAGTTAAATAATGGCTGATAAAATAATAGTAAATGGCAATAAGCTTAGATTATACAATTCCGGAAATACAGAATCAGGATCTATTAAATTTGATTCTGGAAATATATCAATATAGCCAAAGATAAGTTCAAGTGGAACCATTACAGCAAAACAGATAACTTCCTCTGTTGCTATTGGAACTCCTCCATTTAAAGTAACTTCTAATACAGTAGTAAATAATCTTAACTCTGATTTATTAGATGGTAAACATTCTAGTGATTTTTTGTTATTAACTGGAGGAACTTTAACAGGCGATATTTCTACAAGTGGAAATATTACTGCAAAGCAATTTACTTCCTCAATTTCTGCGGGAACTCCTCCATTTAAAGTAACTTCTAATACAGTAGTAAATAATCTTAACTCTGATTTATTAGATGGCACACATTCTACAGGATTTTTATCTATAAATGGTGGAACTCTTACAGATGATTTGATTATAGGTAAATATACTGAACCTGCTGTAATTAGAATAGGAACATCTAGAACAAGAAATGTATATAATAATTCAATATTATAGTTTGTAACTAATACTAATCAATCTTTTGATACTGCAAATAATTCTGGTTCTATAAGATTAAGACACGATACAAATTATAATAAATTATTCTTTGAAGCCAAAAATAAGGCAGATGTAATATCTACTCCTCTTGTAATATCATATAATACTTCATCTTTGTCTGAGACTAATTTAAATAAAGGGATAAGCTTAAGACCTCTTAATCAAGTAGTAGATTTTAATTACAATGCTGTAACTAATATGGTAATATGGCCAAATTGCGGTGATGCAATTAGACCAAATATTAGAAATATAGTATTAAATGCAGGTGATGTATTAACAGGCTTATTGGATCAACCTGGAAGTTATTATACTTCATTAGTAGGTACAGGTTCTATAACAGAAATAGATATTGCAGTTTATGATTATGGAATGGGTAATGGTTATGGAAGAACTGTAGGTTAGACTTTTAGTGTAGGCTCAGCTACGGGAACAGGTAAAGTTATAGTAGATGCAGTAGATAATTTTGGAAGAGTAATTGCCCTACATGTTGATCCAAATAATAGAGGGAGTGGATATTCTAAAACTTTATATTATTGTTATAGTGGTAGTTCCATTACTATGAGATGTCAGGTTATTGCCACAGGTAGTGGTGGTTCTATTTAGCAAGTAGATTTGGCTTATTTATAGAGATTATATGGTGGCACGGGTTATGCTGTAGGTGATACTTTAAGTTTAGTAAGTTCTTCAGACTATAGTGGTTAGGGTGCAACAGTAAAAGTATAGTATGTGGATGAATTAGGAAGATGTAGATATGCTTCTTTACTAGAAAGTGGAAGTGGGTATACTACAGGTAAATACAATACAGTAGCATTAACAGGAACAGGAAGTGGTTGTATAATTTATGTTAGAGAGATTAGCCAATCTAATAGACCTCCTGCCTCAGGAAATGTAGCTAATATTTTTAGAACTCCCACTTCATATTATGTGCGATGGAATAATATTAATGACAATAATCCTATTCAATTAACTATAGTAGCAGGCACAGGTAAAACTTTTGGTGCAGCAAGATTATTTATAGTAAATGGATAGTATAATCAATGTCCTTTGAAATATAAAGTAGAAATGATAACGGAATACTCAAGCTTTGATTATTTATATTCTAGAAGATGGTATACTTAGTATGAACAAACTGATCCTGATACATAGAAAATAAAACCTTATAATAAATATATAAATTTACAAGTAAATACTGAACGAGCTACTAGAATTCGTATTACTGTATATCAAGCTGGAGATGCTAATTTTCCTCAAACTTGGGCATTACAAAATCTTATAGGATATTAGCGATATGTAGGACGAGGTAGATTTACAGGTTATATGATGTCTGCATTTGGTGATACAGCTTATGGTAATTATATAATAAATGGATAGGAAACTTTAACTTCATCAACTCCTACATTGAATTTAACTGGTGGTAATTCTACTATTAATGTTACTACAAATAATTCTTTAACTTTTAAAACTAATAATACCAATAGAATGACCATTTTAAATGATGGTAAGATAGGAATAAATAAAACTAATCCTTCAGTTCTTTTAGATGTTGCGGGGGATGTTAATTTAGGTAATGCTTCAAGTAATATTATTAATGTTGCAGGTCAATTAACTTCTTCAGTTGGTATTTCTACTTCTTTAGTTAATGCATCTACAGGTTATACTTCTTCTACTGGTTATCTTAAACTTGGTGGAGTAATTACAGCTTCTAATATACAATTAAACAATCCTTTAACTACAGTAGGAACAGCAATATTAGAAGTTGATAATAGTAATATATTTAGGAAAAGAACCTTTGCATAGATAATTTCAGATATGAACGTAGTTTCCTCTTCTAGAACTTTAACTTTTGGTGGAACTTCTAATCAAATATCTATAACCCCTTCAGGTGCTCAAGATTTAACAGCAAATAGAAGTTGGACTGTGGGATTTCCAACAGATATTTCTATTTTAGGATCAATAAGTGCAGTTACTGGATACACTTCTTCTGCAGGCTATGTAAAAGTTGGTGGAGATATTGTAAGTAATAATAACCTATCATCTCCATCTTTTATTTCAGGATTTAATGGCACAGGCTGGATGATATCAAAATCCACTATTCCATCTAATAGATACACTGCTATATTTGATGATTTATGGATTAGAGGTTCTTTGAATGCTTATTAGATGGTAATAAATCAGATAAGAGCTACTAATGGAAGTTTATGGATAAGTGATGCAGCAAAAGCTATTTCAGCAAGTTATAATTCTTCTACTAAGGTTATAGTTCTTAAATTTTAGAGCTCTTCTTATATTCCATTTGTTCCACAAGATATTATAAGAACTAAGAGATGGAATTTTGCTAATTCTGGAAATAATATAATTACAAATTCTGTCTGGGATTGTATTACTACAATTTCAGCTATTAATTATGCACAGGGATTAGTAACTATATCTGCTCCAGCTATTAATAATAATTATACCTATACTTCTAGTGCTAATGGAACTTGGCTTAATTTTGCTTCTAATATATCAATTTCAGGATCATAGTGGGTAAGAATTGGAAGTGTTAATACACAAAGTAGACAGGGTGCTATATATTTATCTTCTACAGATTTAGGTGGACCATTTTTAGATATCTATAATGCTGTAAGTAGTTCTCTATAGGGATCAAATGGAAACTATAATAATGTAAGTGAAAGTAAATTAAAGCTTAGGTTAGGTAATTTATCAGGATTAAATTTACTTCCATTTGGGCAAATGTATGATTATGGATTATATGCAGATAATGTTTATCTTAGAGGAACTATTAGTGCTACAGATGGTAATTTTTCGGGATCTATTAATTCTACTGAGGGTCATATAGCCAATTGGGATATAGAAAATAATAGTCTTAATAATAGCCAGGTATATTTAGGGTAGTCAGATTTTTATAGTTAGGACGGAGATGTCTTTATAGGAACTGTAAATGATTAGAGCTATATTAATTTTGGAGATAAATTAGTATACAATAATGGTAATCTAAGCGTATCAGGATCTGGAATTTTTAGTGGAAGTGTATATGCAAATGCAGGAAACTTTAGCGGAAGTATTACAGCTAATAGTGGTTATATAGGTGGGACTAGTGGATGGATAATAAATACAAATAAAATATCTTCTTCATATGGTATAGAATTTTCTAATTCTACTATTCCAGCTATAAAGATAGGAGCCAATAGTTATGGATCTAAGGGCATATGGCTTGGCAAAGGTACAGATACTAACTTTTCAATGTCTATGTATAATGATGCTAATAACTATCTTAAATGGAATGGTATTAACTTATAGATAAGAACTAATAATTTTACATTAAGTAATACAGGTAATATTTCTGCTTCTAATGCTATATTAAGTGGAACTATATATGCTAATAATGGAAATTTTAATGGTAGTATAACTTCTAGTACTGGTACTATTGGTGGTTGGAATTTAACTACAGATGCTTTAACTTCTGGTAATACTACTATATCTTCAAAAGCAAATTCACAATCTATTAAATTTACTACTGCTTCTACTATATTTAATATTGATACTTCACAAAATTTTATTTATTTAGGGAAATATAATAATAACAATTATTTTTATTTAGTAAAAGATTCTACATAGTATTTTAAATGGGATGGAAATGGTTTAAAAATAAAATAGACAAATTTTACATTAAGTAATGGAAATATGTCTGCTTCAAATGCTATTTTAGGTGGAACTATAAATGCACTTTCTGGAAATATAGGTGGATGGAATATAGATACCTATAAATTAATTTCTCAAAATAGTAATATTATATTATCTCCTCAAAGTCCTAGTCCTTATATAGGAATATGTGCAACTAGTTATACCGATGAAGGTATATGGATAGGATCTATAAATGAAAAATCAAAATTTTCAATTGTAAATAGTGGTAATACTAGTAAATTTTTATTTGATGGAAATGATATAGGAATATCAACTTCAAACTTTACTCTTTCTCAGGGTAATATTACTGCTAAAAATGCTATAATATCAGGTTCTATAAGTTCTTCTGCTGGACAAATTGGTGGATGGAATATAGATGGCACTAAACTAAAAAGTAATGATGATAATTTTGTTCTTGATTCTACCAATAAAGCTATAACCATTAGTTCCAATAATGCTTTAAGAATAGGGCATTTTAATTTACCTCCAATTTAGAGTATATCAATTATAACAAATAATTTAGATTTATCTGAATTTGAATATATGCCCTTTATACATCATCCATTTTGGTCTAGGTCAACAATTGGAACATATGCAACTTAGGAATATGAAAATGTTATTTTTTGTCGTTTATTTGGGGGAGAATTATATACTGGTTCTATAACATGGGAAAATGCTATAACAGGTTCTACAAGAATTGAATAGAAAATGGAATATACAGTAAGGGTAGCAATTAATTGTAATTAGCCATATTCAGATGAAGCTATTTTTACATTTTATATTAAAAATGGTGATAAAATTGTTTCTTCTCAATCATATAGTGAGAGAATTTTAATTCAAATGGGTGCATCTTTTACTTATGGTTAGCCTAATTTTATAAAATTACAAAAAAATTAGATTTTAAGTGAGACATATTCTAATTTAAAATTTGGAATTAATTGGAGTGGAAGTTCTCTTTTAGAATCAGGAATACATGATTTATATTTTTATGGTGGAGATTTTAAAATTTTAAATAGAACTCCCGAAGTATACTTATCCCATAAGGGATTACATTTTCAATATGGAACCACTAATAAATATATCAGATTAGCAGAATCATAGAGTAAACTTTCTAATATTTAGTTAGATTCTTAGAAATTTAAACTAGGTTATCAGGGGCAATTTAAGGGTAATTCAGATACAATTACATTAAGTTTAGGTTCTAATAATGCTAATTCTACTAAATTTATAGCTACAGATAGAGACATATATATGAGTGGTTCTAATTTTATGATTTTAAATGGTGTACTACAAGGAGGAACTGGTGGGGGTGGTAGTGGTATATTTCATTCTGTAGTTGGAACATATTTAGCTAATTTATCTAATCCTTCTAATAATTCATATATTAAAATCAATACAAATGGAACAGTAGATTATAAAACACCTTCTGATGTATTATCTGATATAGGTGCAGTACCTACTTCAAGAACTATAACCGTTACTAGTCCCCTAACTGGTGGAGGGACTTTATCTAGTGATATTTCAATAGGGCATAGTAATACTTAGGGAAATATGCATTTGCCATCAGGCGGAGGTTCATCTAGAAAGGTATTAGTAGGTACTTCTACAGCGGGTTCTGGATCTTGGTCTAATAATATAAATGTATCTGGAACTGGTAGTTTTGCATCAATTACATCTTCTAATGGGATATGGATTAATAATGCATTAATTATAAATACCCAAAGTGTTATTAATAGTGATAATTATACTCAAGTATGTACATTTATAAAACCAAATTTAATTGGAGTATTTTTTGATTATGTTTTATATCATTCTACATCTGGTAGTAGAGCAGGAAGTATTACAGCGATTTTAAAAAGACCAAATGATTAGGTAAGTTTTAATGAATATAATATTGTTCAAACTTCAACAGAAATTCCTTTAAATGAAATTGTAATAGATTGTTTGGGAAAAAGTAATACTAATGAAATATTTTTAACAATTAGAAATGCAAAAGATTTTACAGCTAGTGTTTTAGCAAGGGGAATGTAATAAAAAATAAAAAGTAATAAAAAAAATTATAATATTATAAATAAATTAAGATAAACAAAAAATTAAATTTAATAGAAAGTAATTATGAAAAAATTAATTATTAAAGATAATCTAATTTAAAATTATGCTTTAATATTTTATACCTTAACAGAAAGTTTAGATAAAAATGGTAATAATTTTTGTTGTTATTATATATATACATATTCTAATTAGCCATCATATGATATTATATAAAATTATATTGAAACCTTAAAAAAAATTGGAAAATTTGATAGTTTTACAGTTTCTATATATACATATTTATGGAAAATGACTAATCCTGTATTATTATAGAAATTTAATTTTAATCAAGTTGTTGATTAGTTTATTAAATGGATTAAAAAACAAATAAATACTATAAATTAAATAAAAATTAAATATTAAAAAGAACAAAAATATTCTATATAAATAATAATTTTTTTATATATTTTTAATTAAGAAGTTATAATATATTAAAATATTTAAATTATATGAGGTATTTATGTTTAAAAAATTAACATCAAGTTAGTTACCAATAAAAGACAAAAATATTTTACTTATTGGATTAATTAACAATAAAAATTCTCCTATTTGTTAGATTACAAAATATTATGATAATAAATAGTAGTTATATATTTTTTTATAGCAAAATGGGAATTTTTTATATATTGAAAATTAGCAATTATTAAAATTTGCATGGATTTATGTTGATTAGTTAATAGAAAAAGTAGAAAATTTTTTATTAAATGATTATACTGATAAAATTTTATAAAAATAATTTATAATAATTTGTTATATAAATTAAAATGTATAAATTAAATTTTATTAAACAATATATAATAAATTATTTATATAAATTTTCAATTTTTTTAAGAAAACTTAATATATTTATTAAATATAATTATATATTACAATTAAATAAAGGCATTAAATTTTAGAAATATTAGTATAAAATTATAAATTAGTTATTACAAAATTATAAATAGTAGGATATATTATATAAAAAAAAAGATATGCCATCTATATAGTATTATAATATAATAAATAATAAATATTATAAATATTTTCCTAATTTTTTTATCCCTAAATAGAATTTAATAATAGAAATAAAATCAAAATATACATTAAAAAGAAATGCATTTAAAAATTGTTTAATAGTAAATGCAATTTTTAATAATGGATATAATTTTAAATTATACATACATTAAGGAGTGTTTATGAAAAAACAGAAAAAAGTAGCATATATTACGGGTATTAATGGAAGGAAAATAATTGGATCATAATCCTATTACTCCTGTAATTATTGTTATAGGAGATAAGACCATGAAGAAATTAAAAACATGTGAATATTGTCAAAATGAATTTAATCCAAAAGAATCCCATAGCCAATTATATTGCTCTAGCCAATGTTTGTATTAGGGAAAAAGAAGAAAGACATTGGAAACTAATAGAAAACGATACGGGTGTGATGCTCCTGCTCAAAACCCATAGATTAAGTAGAAGGTTAAATCGTATTTTGTTGAGAAATTTGGAGTGGAGAACCCATTTCAAAATTAGTAGATAAAGGAAAAAATAAAAAAGACAAACTTATTGAAATTAGGTGTATAGAACCCCCAACAAAATCAAAAAATAAAATAGAAAACTGAAAAAACCAATATAAAGAGGTATGGTTGTAAGCGACCTGCTCAAAACAAACAAGTAAAAGAAAAAACAAGATAGTATTTTTTATCTAAGTTTGGTGTGTAGAATCCGTTTCAAAATTAGTAGATTAAGTAGAAGATTAAGAAGAAAACACTTTAGAATTATGGCGTTTAGCATTCAATAGTGAGGAATAGAAGATTTATTAAGAATGTTAGTAAATTAGAGTTGGTAGTAGAGAACATTCTTTTAACGGAAAATGTTGATTTTGAAAGACAGTTCCCTATAGATAAGTATTATTATGACTTTAGAGTGGGGGACATATTGATATAGGTTCAGGGAGACTTCTGGCACGCCAATCCTGATATATATAGTTAGAACAAACTGTTAAATTATCCAAGAATAGGTCAAAAAACCGCAAAAGAGGTGTGGGGTTATGATTAGTAGAAAAAAGTTTGTGCATAGGGTTACGGTTATAAGGTTATTTATGTATGGGAAAAGGATATGAAAAGTATGTCAAAAGAACAATTAATAGAAACAATAAAGAGGTATTTATGAAGGAACAAAAAGTAGCATTTATTACGGGGGTTACGGGGATGGATGGTAGTCATCTTTCAGACCTATTAATATCTAAAAATTACAAGGTTTATGGGATGATTAGAAGAGTTACCAATAGAAATTATTAGAATATACAGCATTTAATGGGAAATTAGAACTTCTAGTTAATTTAGGGAGACTTGTCTGATCAGAATTCAATTCTTAGATGTCTGACAGTATCCAATCCCCACGAAATATATCATTTAGGAGCACAATCCTTTGTGGCATAGTCATTTAAAACTCCTTAGTATACAGCAAATATAACGGGATTAGGAACATTAAGAGTGTTGGAAGCAATGAGAGAATATGGAAAAAGGGATATTAAAATGTATAATGCTGCAAGTTCCTAGATGTATGGCAAAATGGTTCAATCTCCCGCAAATTAGAATACTCCTTTTTATCCAAGAAGTCCATATGGGGTATCTAAGGTATTTGCATATTATATGACAAAAAATTATAGATAGTCTTATGATATGTTTTGTTGTAGTGGAATAATGTTTAATCATGAAAGTCCTCGTAGAGGAAAAGAATTTGTAACTAGAAAAATTACTTATGGTATTAAACAAATTCTTAATGGTAAACAGGATTTTATAGAATTAGGCAATATAGATTCTAAACGAGATTGGGGTTATGCACCTATTTTTGTAAAGGCAATGTATTTAATGTTGCAGCAGGAACAACCTGACGATTATGTTGTAGCTACAGGGGAGAGTCATTCTATAAAGGAATTTCTTGAGATAGCATTCAATTATGCAGGATTAGATAATTGGTAGAAGTACGTAAGAATAAATCCTATATATTATAGGCCTTGCGAAGTGGATACGCTTTGTGGTACTGCCAGCAAGATAAAAAGTATAGGTTGGTAGTATAATATGACATTTAAAGATTTAGTTGAAACAATGATGAAAGAATAGTTAAAAGATATAATTTAATTAAAAATATAAGGAGACAAAAATGGAATTTATAGAATTACCTATAAAATATTGGTTTATTGTAAGCAGGGGATTAGATGGTAGTATAAATAATGATGCAATAGAAGCAGAACATCCTGCTACTTATGCAAGTCAGTATCAAGAGAAAATTATATTTTATCAAGAAATTGATTCAGATACATATAGATATTTATGTGAAAATTTATAATAATTATTGATTAAAAAAATATATATATGTGTGTGTTTATTATAATTTAAGTTATATTAAAATAATAAGAGGTAAATTATGATTGAAGAATTAACAAGAATAAGTTAGAACGAATGGTCATTTATATATGATAATCAATAGTATTATGTATGTAAAAATGAAAATTTAGAATTTTAGCTATATATTTATAATGATATAGTTGGTGGATATTAGAAATGTTATTCATAGTAGATTATAAATAAATTAAATATATTATTAAATAGTAATTTTAAAATAAACAAAATAGATATTATAATAAATAAAGATATTAAAAAAATATTAGATTTATTTTGTTAGAATAATCAAATAAATATTGATAAATCTGATAAATAGTATTTAAAAATATTGCTTAATTATGGAAAATAGATTACAAAACTAAACAAAAAATAGTATCAATGGTGGAATACATATATAGTTATTAAATAGTTTAATTTAGGTGAAAAGGGAAAATATTATATTAGTTATGAATGGGCATATACTACCAATATAGATAAAAATATATTTGATTTGGGATGGGAATTTAATTAGAATTCTATTTCTTTTTATAAACCCAATGAAGAAACAAAAATTACTTATTATTAAAAAAATTAGGAGTAAATATTATTATGATTAATGAAACAATATTTTCGGAAATACCAAAAGAATTTCTTGATTAGTTAAAAAATCTTATAAACAAATATGAAATTGATGTATTAATTGGAATTAAAGATTTTTTATTAACAACTATGATATAGAAATATTTAAATTCTCTTATTTAGCTAAAAAATGAACAAGCTAAATTAAGAGAAAATACATCATAGTTTAAATCTCTATTAATAAATTAGGCTTAGTGTTTATAGGATACTATTGATGATATTTTAAATTCTTATAAAGTTTATAATGTTAACATTAAAAAAAATTATAAGGATGCTGCTAAAAAATTATGTTTGTTAAATGATGTTGATGGATTAAATAATTTAATTGATCAATTATATAAAGATTTATAGACAAGAGGATATAAAATAACATTATAGGAAAATTGTTAATATGATAATAGAAGAATTAACACAATAGGATAAATATAATTGGTCATTAATATATAAGGGTAAATAGTATTGGATATAGTTAGGCAATAATGGATCTAATGTATTAATATAGGTTTATAATGCCGAAACAGGAAACTTTTAGGAAGTGAAAGGAGATCTTTTTAATTAGATTATAAGTCAATTAAACATATAGAATTTATATGATTAGGCAAAAAATTATTAGGAAGAAGAATAAATTGGCTTGATATTTTAAGACATAATATGGAAAAAACAACAGGAATTAAAGAAATAAGTAGAGATTAGATGTTAAAAATTGTTGATAGCCCTTTATAAGATGTTAAATAGAATATGAAAAAAGAAAAAAAAGTTTAGAATAAAAAATATTGTTTTATAACAAAATTATTTAGTAAAAAGAAAAATATAGGGGAATAACATGCAAAATAATTTTATAGAAAGGATTTATAAGGTTTATGTTTGTACAGGTGATATGTAGCCAAATGAAAGTAAAAAATATTGTTAGTCTATATTAAAAGATTTTCAATAGAAATTAGATATTAATAGGTAGAAGGTATATGTAATACCAAGTAGAAATTTTATGGATGAAATAAAAATATATACTACTTATTTTGATGAAAATTCTAAAACATATTATGTAACAGAAATTTAAAACAAATTAATTTGTGTAAATAAAAATTTTTATTTAGATGAAGACAATAATTATTTCAGCATTTCCAGGCATGGGAAAATCTTATACTGCCAATCATTTATCTTAGTATAAAATGTTTGATTTAGAATCTTCAAATTATTCATGGATTGAAATTGATAATAAAAAAATACGTAATCCTGTATTTCCTCAAAATTATATTAAAACTATTAAAAATTTAATTTTTTAGAATTTATATTAGATTATATTTATTTCTTCTCATAAAATAGTAAGATAGTAGTTATAGAAAAATAAGATACAATATTATTTTATTTATCCTGACATTTCTTTAAAAGAAGAATACATTAAAAGATTTAAGTAGAGAGGTAATAATTAGAATTTTATTGAACAATTAAAGAAAAATTGGGAATTATGGATTAATTAGATTTAGAATGAAAAATCCGATAAAAAGTATTGTTACAAGACCAAGGTTTTAGAAAGTGATTTCTATCTAACCAAACTCTTTAGAGATGAGCGAATTTAATCACCAGTTTTTTTACAAGCTGAGCTAAAATAAACCTTTACAAAGGAGAAAGTATGAATTATTAGAAAGAAATAGCATTATTGCAAAACAAATTAAAGGCGTCTAATTAGAGAAACAACAATCTAAAATAGATGGTAGAAGATAGTCTTAAAATAAAAGATTAGAACAGTTCCTTGTAGAATCAATTGAAGTTCGTTAAAGGACTTCTCCATTTGAAGTATAAGGAAATCAAGGATAAGGAACAGCATCTTGTTTCAGCAGAAAATGCTTTAATGTAGAAAGATTCTACCATTTAGGAATTACAAGGTATGCTGAGGAAGTTCATAGCTAGATATGGATAGATATCTCCTAAAGACAAAGAATAGCAACAATTAGATCAACCTTGTTAGAATTATATTGCTAACACAAGAATTGACAAACTTGAATAGAGAGTAAGAGGTTTATAGTAGGCAATGGAATTCGTTAATGTATTAAAACCCTCAGAATTTGAAATATTTTGGAAAGTAACAAAAGAACGTGGAAACGATTGATTATTTAGAGAAGTTGATTAATTGGGATGTGGATGCCGATGCAAAGTTTGTCTATATCAGAATAGATGGATAGTCTTACAGAATCCAATTAAGAGGCAAACCTTCAGGACTTTAGGATCCAGAGTTAGATTTTGATTGTATTTAGATGCCTATCGGTAACTATGAATTTAATAGGTATTATTACATCAAGAATGGGCAGGTATATCAATGAGAATATTAATAACTGGGAGTTAGGGACACATAGGAAAAAATCTCGTAAAGGGATTAAAAGAATTAGGACATTAGATATTAAGAATGGATGTCGTCCAATTATATTAGGATGACTATATAATGTGTAACTTGACGAATCTATCCGATGCATACTCGGTGATAGACGAATTCAAACCTTAGGTTATATATCATTTAGCTGCAGCTGTTAGTCGTGTAACGAGTTAGAAATCTCCATATAATGCGTTTTTAACTAATGTTTGCGGAACAGTAGGAATCGTTCAATTAGCATTAAAATACAAAGCTAAACTGATTAACTTTTCCACTTCTTAGATATACGGAGATTTGGACTTTAACGACGATACATTATCCATGTATGATTATCGTCCTAATAACGTGTATGGAGTTAGTAAGTGGATGGGTTAGTTTGCAACTAAATATTATGAAAATGACATAGTAGTAATTAATCTTAGACCTCATATGATATACGATCCTAATGAAAGAATGGTTGATAATAGATCTGCTCTTATTAGGTTTGTAAAGTCTGCTCTATTAAATGAAGACATACATGTGCATTAGAATTCCTATAGAGGATGGCTGCACATGAGAGATGCTATTCAGTTAATAATCAATGCTATGTATTTGTAGGAGTCTGTTAGTTTGAACATAGGAAATGGCGATATTAGATCGGTATACGAATTAGCTGAAATCATCATTAACAATGTGAAAGATTGTAAAAGTACAATTATTAGAACACTAATGCCGTAGAAAATATGCCAATATAAGTGTCCTAATTTGCATAAACAATCTTAGCTATTAAAGTACACGCCTAAAGTAACTCTTGAATAGGGTATAGTGTAGGTCATTAACTCTGCTAAACTTAGATTAAATAATGAATAAAAAGATATTAATTATTGGTCATAATGGATATATCGGTAGTAACATTCTGAATACTCTAAAATTATAGGGTTATTAGCTTACTACTGATATATCTTAGCACACATATTACGATATTATTATAGATTGTGCCTTTAAGGGTGTTAGATACAAAGATCCCTAGGATTTAAGGAATAATCTAATACTGATATATAAAGTTCTATCATTAGACTATGGTAAATTGATATATTTTTCCTCAGGAAATATGTAGTAGTATTGGGTTGATGATAATAGTTCAGATTATTATTTGGCTAAGAAAGTAATACACGATATCATGAAACATGAGAATAATTGTGTTATTCTAAATCTTTATAGTTGTTTTGGGGGAATATAGCCTAATGGTAGATTTATAAGATCTTGCATAGACAATCATATTCATAACAGACCCATTAGCATACATTCGAATGTAACCATCCCCATGATAAGTATAAACGATTTAATAGAATTGATTATTAATGTAATTTAGGGTAATATTGAAGATAAGAGTATTAATGTAGGATATGAAGAAGTTATGTCTTATGTGGAAATAGTAGAATTCATAAATTCTTTATCAGATAGGAAAGTTCCCATATACAAATATTTCAGTACGGATTTGTATATGAATAAGGGATTCCAACCAACCAAATATATACACAATACATTAAAGTCTTAGATTTAGAGGTACTACAGAAATTATCATGAGTAAAGTTTGCGTATTCAGCACTCACATTTAGTTACAACCTTACACAGGTAAATTAAACTATTCTAACCTTTCATTTTCCAACTTTAAAAGGTATGCCAATTACCATGGTTATGATTTCATAGGAAACACAACTCCTAATCCAAGATACTTCATACATAACGGGTATGATGATAGCCCTAAAAACCTTTACCCATACGTATATCAATTGTATCAAATTAATTAGTTATTAGAAAGATATGATAAAATATTCTTTATAGCTAGCGATATGTTAATAACAAAGCAATTTGGCAGTTTGGATGAGGAATTTGGATAGGGATATGATTATTGTGCGGATATTAACGTATATAATTCTAACCCTCTTGTTCGTTTAGTTAAAATGTCAAATTTTGATTCGGAAATGAAAAAATACCTTATTGAACATCTAGGTTAGAATTATAGCTATTATTTTCCTAATTCTTTCCTCATTTCCAATAAGGCTTCAGGATTGTATGATATATAGAAGTTTAAAGCTAGGTTTGCTAAAATATCTAATATACAATTAGGCTACCCCTACTCAAATAATGATCTGCAATTATTGAGATTCATATAGTTCACAAAGGATTGTAAGCTGATAACGAGTAACTACCAATAGAACAAGCAATATCATTATACCGAGGAAGTTCTAAAGTATTGGTATAATTATTCTCAATATCCACACCAATAGATTGTCACCAATAAGAAGTTATTATTGTTTTGTGGATGCGGTTCATATGGACCAGCATTTCAAGTTCGGCATAAATTGATGTTTGATATATCTAATAAGTGCAAAGAATTAATATATTAAGAGTAAACATGACTAAACTATTTATAACGCAGCATTTAGGGTTGGGAGATGCTATCATATGCCAATCTATTATTAAATTATATTCGTAGAAGTATGACGAAATTATAATACCTATAGACTTTAGATTTAAATAGTCCATATCCAAGATCTATTAGAACTATAAGAATGTTACACTTTTGGAACTTTCACATACAAATGGATATTCTCAAATTAAATCTATAGCGGAAACTCAATATAAGAATAATTCGTTACTTATAGGTCTATTTTCTCCAGCTTATTTTAATATATTGAATAAGTTTAAGACGTTAAATTCAACATTTTATATTCCAGCTAAAGTTAAATTAGAAAAACAATGGGAAATACCTGTAATTACTAGGAATTTAGAACGAGAATTGGAATTGTTCAAAATGTATCATGTGAAATAGCGATAGTACGTATTAATCATATAGGATAGTAAAAGGTTAAATGAGTAGAGGAGACCTATGTCAATTAAGAGAGAGTTTATCGATAAGACAGATCTAAGTATTGTTAAATTCTAGGTTAAGACCGACAATATATTTGATAATTGCTATCTCTTGTAGAATGCTAGAGAAATCCACACTTATGATACTTCCATAACTCACGTATTAGATCAATGTTGCACACTAAACGAGGATATTAAGGTATTCAATCATAAATATATAAGACCTTAGCAAAAGAGAGCTGTTAATATATATAATCATAAATTTATCGATATATGGTAATATGTTGATAAATAAATGTGCATACAATAATTACAAAAACGCTTATTAGTGTATAACGAAGTTTGATGTAAGAAACATCAATTACTTCATATAGAAAAATAAAAACAACCTATAAGGAGAAACACTTATGCATAACAACACCAAACTTAGAGAAGGAAGAAGACACTTTCATGTCATCTTATTCATCTTATTTATATTAATTATTACTATGAAAATATCTATTCCCATTTTTGCTTTATCACTTTCAAATTAGCAAATTTAGCAAGTAACATTTACAAAGAATCAATCAATAGAAAACTATACACAATAGCAAATTTATATTTCAAATTTATATAATTTAATAACTTAGGTATCAACAATAACAGATTCTTTAGAAAAATATCAGTTAGCAGATGCAATTTACATCTATGGTATATAGTTTTCTATTTAGCCAGAACTTTTATTGGCTATTATAAGGGTTTAGTCAAATTTTAAGAAAAAAATTATAAGTGTGGGAAATTGTGCGGGATATTTTCAAATTAATTTAAATTGTCATAAAGTATCAAAAAATTTTTTTAATGACACATATAAACAAACAAAAATTGCATGTGAAATATATTCATATTATAGAAAAATTCATAATGGATCAATAATAAAAACATTAAATTCATATAATGGAAATTCAAGTTTATCAAATCCATATGCGAATAAAGTATTAAAATATTATAATTAGTTTAAAAAAATTAAAAAATAAATTATAATAATTTTAATATATTATAAATATTAATAAAATAGGAGAATATTATAAAAATATGATATTATTTACAATAATATTAAGTATATTTTTTGTAATAAGTATAATTTTTGGTATTATTCAATATAAAGCAAGAATTAAAAATTAGAAAATTATATACGAAATGATTGTTAAAATGGATAAAGCATTACAAATAATGAGAAAGGTTGATAAAACGGGTGCATTTGAAGCACATGATATTGTGGGTTAGACATTTGTTCTTTTAGTTACTGCCATTGAATAGCTAAGAAATTATTTTGTTGGAATTGTTGGAAGTGACAAAGAAGAATAAAGAAAAGAATAATATATATTTTGGAAAATAGTTATAGAATATAATTATATAGTATATACACTCTAATGATCAAAATTATAGAGAAAAACTTTATATATAGCATATTAACAATGCATTTAAAAAAATAGCATCTTCAATGGTAAATAAATATCATATTCAAACACGGCTTCAAAATAGTGATATTATTATTCTTGAATGTGTTAGTTTTATGATTGAAAAAATGCCATTATTTGATTAGACTCGTGGTAAAGCATTTACCTTTTTTACTGTTGTTGCAAGAAATTTTGTTTTAAATGAATTAAATAAAGGAATTAAGCATAATGAAAAATTTACAAGTTTAAATTATGAGAATAAAGATAAATAGTAGATAGCATTATTAGATCAATATTCTCATAATTTTTGGACAGTATATCAATAGGCAAAAAAAAATGCAGATATTGTAAGTAAAACAATGGAAAATTTAATTTTATTTATAAAATAGTAGTTTATTAAAACTAGAAAAACATAGGGTTAGGTTAAAATATGTTGGGCATTAATTCAAATTATGCAAGATTCTTAGCAATTAATATAGTTTAATAAAAAAATAGTTTTTTTATATATTAGATAGTTAACAAATGAATCAAGCAAAACAATTTCAATGGTATTAAAATAGTTAACAAAATATTATTATAAAATTAAACAAGATATTGTTGATAATTATACACAATAGTTTTATGATATTGGAGAATAAATTATGTAGAAAACAATTCTTTTTGATGATTATAGTATTTAGGATCTTTTTAGAGAAATTGTTAATAATTCACGACAAGTAAGATCATAGATAAAAGAAACACTTTCTAATTTGAATTCACAAATTGAAACCTTAGTTGATTATCAAGTTCTTTCACCAGAAATTTCAAATTATTTAAATACACTTGTAAAAAATGATGAAATTTTAATAAAACTTGCTGGTGTTGTTGCAAAAATTGTTTCTGCTAAAGCAAGAATGGAAGATTAGAATGATAACAAATAGTTATCACCTGAAGAAAAATAGTTATTAATAAAACAAGCAAGATAGTAGCTAAAACCATTTTTTGAAATTGGTAGAAAAAAATTTAATGAGAATTAAATCTAAAACAGATATAGTACAATTAACATATCATCAATAGCCAAGTATTGTTACAAATTATAATGTTAATAAAGTTAATCAAGTATAGTTTGATGAATTTTATTAGGTTGATTTGGCTGAAGTTGTTGATTTTGTTAAACCTAATTAGAAAAACAAAGATGGTGAAAATATTTATGTATAGGGCGCAATTAAGTGTCGTTTATTATATTTATAGTAGTATAAGGATAAATAGGATTTAGTAATAATGTTACCAAGAGATCCATTTATTCATCAAATGCCAATTATTGGTGAAATTGTTCTTTGTTCTAAGCATCCATCATTTGAATTTTTAGATGTTAAACAAGGTATTAATTTAGATCAATATTATTATTTTGGTGTTTTAAATATTCTTAATAATCAAAATCATAATGCTGTTTTGGCTTCATCTATAATTGGTTTATAGGAAAAATTACCAGATTAGAATTCTAAAGTTTATGGATAGGATTTTTATTATAATGATGAAATTCAAGAGGTCGATGTTGTTCCAGGTGATGTAAAGTTTTCGGGAAGATATGGTAATTCATTAAAATTTACTCATATATTAAGTAAAGATGGTAAAAAAAGATTACCCATAATTATAATTTCTAATAATCATGATAAAATAAATATATTAGATAATGGTTAGAGATTTTAGTCATTAAATAATTGTGGTTCATCTATTTTTTTGCAAAATATAGATTCTTAGCCAAATGAAATGATTTAGATTTCCTCTCAAAGATCATTATTAGATGAAATTAATGAATTTTCTTTAAGGGGAAATTCTATTGTTGCTAATTCTGATAAAATTATTATTAATACAAAAGTTGGTGATTTTGAATTATATTCAAAACAAAATATTGAATTATCATCAACAAAAAATATTTTTGTTGAAACTAAAAATATTAAAATGAAAGCAAATACTGTAACAATTATTGTTGGTGGTAATGAAATAATTGTAGATTCAAAGGGTGTTTCAATAAATGCTTCAAAAATTACACTTAATGGAACTACAACAATTAATGGAATATAGGCGGGTTCAACACCGGGATTTTGCTCATTACCTAAATGTTTATTTACTGGAGCACCACATACAATTAATATGGTTGGATCAAAATAGTGATTGAAAAAACATAGCTTAGTGAATTAATAATTAATGCAATTAAGGAAAAAACAGAAACCGAAGTTATACATTAGAAAATATCTCAAGTAATAACTTCTTATTTAATTGCAAATTTAGAAATTTAGGGAATATATACCGGAATAATACCTGGAGTTTTACCAATACCAGATCCTTTATCGGGTTCATATAAGTTTAAAACAATGGGATGTTTAATTAATAAAGATTTGTTAATGTATGCATCAAAAGTAGATATTAATTTTTGGTATAAAACAATTCTCAATTTAATAAAGGCTACAAGCTTATTTTTTGTAAAGTAGCAAAATGGTTTAATTATGTTATCTTCAACATCAAAGGTTTTTTCTTCAATAATACCAAGTAATATAAATATAAGTAATAAAAAAGAAATGTAGTAGATATGGCAAACAATATCTTAGACACTTGTCAATGATATTAAAAATGCAATCCCTATTCCGTCATTACCAGCAAAAAGTTTATTAAATGGAACCGGGATGGTAAATTTTACAAAATTTATATAATTATATAAATATAAAGGAAGGAAAAAAAATGAAAGAAAATTTAAAAAAAGAATTTGAAGGAATAGTTATTAATGCTATTGAAAAATATTTTTAGGAAAGTGGTATTAATCAAATATTATTAAAATTATATAAAAATACTATGTCTTAGAAATTAAATGCTCCTATTGTTCAAAAAACACAAACACCAAAAATTAAAAATATTATTGATAATAATACAAAAACAATGAGTAAATTACAACAATTAAAATAGAAATTTCGACAAAATGAAGAGAAAATTTTACTTGATGAAGATTTATAGTCTCCCTCAATGAATATTTAGTAGAAAGTATCACCAAATATTAGGGTTACAGTAAATGAAAATATAGATCCCCTTAAAACAGGTAAATCTATTTTAGATGATGTAGATTCTTTACCTTCATTTTTAAAGAAGGGATTAGGTAAACTTCAAAGAAATGCAAAATCTTAAAAATATAGGATATCCATATTTTTACACAAATGAAGGTTTTTTTAATATAACAACAAATAAAGCAGATAATGCAAAAAATAAACTAATATTATTATTATCTACTAATGTTGGATAGAGAATTATGTCAAATAATTGTGAATTTGGCATTAATATTCAAAAATTATTATTTGAAAATATTCAATTTTCAAATTTTGAATAGATATTTAAAAACGAAATTAAAAAAATAATTAAAAAATGGATAAAATAGATTGATGAAGTCTAGATACAATTAGAAAATACAGGTCAAACATTAATAGTTAAATTAGATATTTAGGTTGATCAAGAACATAGAAGTTATAATTTGGAGTTAAATATAAATGAATGAAAAAAGAGAAATTAAATATTTAAATAGAGATTTTTAGACAACTCTTAAACGATTAATTGAGTATGTAAAATATTATTTTCCAGATTCATTTAATGATTTTTCACCAGCATCACCCGCAATGGTTTTTTTATAGTTAATAAGTTATGTAAGTGATGTTTTAAATTTTTATATTGATAAACAAACAAAAGAATCTCTTTTAACATTTGCAACTCAAAAAAAATGGATATATGAACTTGCACAATCATATGGATATAAAATAAAAATAGCAACTCCATCAATTGTTCAATTATATGTTTAGTGTGTTGTTCCAAAATCATAGGCCGGAGATTTTCCAAATTTTGAATATGCACCAATTATATTACCAGGAATGACTGTATATTCTTCAAAAATATCTCAATCTACATTTACGGTTATATAGTCAATTAATTTTAAAACTCTTTCTCAAAATGATGAAATATTACCAGTAAAAATTAATGAAAATAATTGGTATATTATAAGGAAAAAAGTTACTGCATATGCAATGATTGAAAAATAGCAAAAATTTGTTTGTGGATCAAGAATATCAGAAAATATTAAACTTTATTTGTAGGATAATAATGTTCTTCAAATTATATCAGTTACAGATACAGCAATTCCACCAAATAATTGGTATGAAGTTCCTAATTTATCTATAGATAATGTTATTGATGATAATATTAAATTTTAGGGTGGAGTTCAAGTTTATAAAAGAAAGAAAACAAATAAAAGATTTAGAGTTTTAGTTACATAGAATAATAAAACATATTTATATTTTGGATCAAGAAATAAATCAAATAGAAATGAATCTGAATTTTATGATATTTTTTATTCACAGTTTCAAAATGATGTATTAAATCCATCATTATTTGTTTTAAATAATAACTATGGTGAAATTCCATATGATACAACATTAAATGTTAAATATTGGATAGCAAATAGCATTACAGCACCAGCATTATCAATTGATACAATTGGAAATGTTGAATTTTATAATTAGGATATTAATACACCTGAATAGGAATTAATTTATGAAGCTGTTAAATCATCATTAATTGTAACAAACCCTACTCCTGCAACTGGTGGTAGTGGACCAGAAAGTTTATAGTCAATTAAATATAATACCCAAGCTCTTATTTCTTCACAAAATCGTGTAGTAACATTATAGGATTATACAAATGCATTAAAGGTTTTCCCACAACAATATGGAAATATTGCAAAATCTGCCGTAAGTAAAAATACAACAACAAATTTAATTTAGCTTTGGGTTTTATCATATAATGAAAAAAAGCAATTAGTACAAACACTATAGCAAACAAAAAAGAATATAGGATAGTATTTAGAAAAATATAGAGTACTTGGTGATTTTATCAAAATTAAAGATGCATATATTATTAATATTGGATGTGAATTTACAATAACTTGTTTACCTGGATTTGAAAAAAGAAAATTATTATATTTAGCAATTGAAAAAATTAAATAGTTTTTTAATATAGATAATTTTTAGATAGGAACACCAATAAACATAAATGATTTAAGAAATGAAATATTAAAAATAAATGGTATATCAAATGTTCTTAATATTTCATTAATTAATAAATATGATGGATTATATTCTCCTGTTAGATATAAAATTGAACAAGCATATAGTAAATAGGGAATTTATTATCCAAGTCAAATTCCATCAATTTTTTAGTTAAAATATCCAGAATTTGATATTGTAGGAAATGTATTATAATGATTTATTTAAGACCAATTTAGTATGCTAATTCATTACTTAGTAAATATCCCTATATGAATATAGGTGGTGATTCAAAATTAATATTAAGTTCATATATTGAACTTAATTCATCTATTATTTCAAGACCATTAATTTCTCCACCACATTTTTAGTTATTTCCAGCATCAAAAATTTAGGCATGGATTTATCCTAATTATGCAGATTTAAATGTAACATCACAAAAAGAAATTTCTATATATGCAATGTCAAAATAGTGGACTCCCGGTGCTGGAATTTTTTCAAAAAATAATATTAATACTGGAGATGGATCAAACTGGATAACATGTAATGGTATTAATCGATGGTAGAAAGCAGGTGGAGATTATTATACTAATAAATTTTATACAATAACAAAATCATATTCAACAATTTATGATACATATATTTTTGATATTACAAATATTCTAACAAATATGGGTTATATTATAAAATTTTATAATGAAGAATCAAATTTTGGAATTATAGAATTTTATTCTCCAAATACAGATACATGTTTTTATCCAAAATATGTTTATTATGTTGATGATTTTATATATATAAATTCAGAATATTAGATTAAATAGCCAGAAGATTTTGTTGTTAAAATTTTAAATCTTGAAAAAAGATATGAAAAAGAACAAAAGGTAATACTTAAAATTAAATTTATACCAAAACAATATTCAAGAGATTGGACATCTAGCGTTTGGTCATCCGAAAGAAATAATTGGTGTTTATCAAATAGATGTCCTGCATATTATGAAATATATGATGTAACAGATATTCAAGCAATAAAAGTTTATGGTTATTCATAGTATACAAGAATTAATTGTGATGGAAAAAATAATTATTTTACACTCGATATTGAATCATTACCAAGAAATAAATTTTATTCAATTAATATTAAAATTAATAACAGAATTTATAGTGATTTAGGAGTTTTTAAAGTTGTCTAATTATAATGAAATTAGTAAATTATTAGATAGTTTTTATAGACCACAAGGAGAAATGGATGTTTATAATATTTATTTAAAACATCATGCTCCCAAGGAATCATTAAATGAATAGACAGGAAGTTTTTATATTAGTAAATTTATTAAAGAAAAATCTTTATAGTTTGTTTAGCAAAAATTAGGTTATATTCATATTTCATAGTCTAAATACATAGAAAATATTAATTTTACAAAATCATTAAATACAATTATTGAAAAATATAATGCAAATATTACTAAAAGTGGAATATATGGATGGACATTACCATATGAATAGCAATATTCATTGTTAAATCTTCCAGAAATGCCTAATCAAAATATTGTATATCAAATTATTTCAACTAAATCAATAAATGAACTTTATCGTTATTATGTAAATGGTTCTTCTCAGTTTAATATATCAAATTTTTTTCAAAATAATTTATATAAACCTCTTTAGATAACATATAACAAATGTATACTTAAATCTTGTTATATTGATATTTCAAATTCAGGTTCTGTATATTTTGATTATAATGATAGACCAAGTAATAGTGCAATTATGATTTGTGCTTATCCAAATTTTGTTAATTATTTTGACAATACATCTCCATCAATTTTTTTTAACAAAAATAAATATCAATTTACTTCTTAGAATGTTATTTTTAAGGTTGATTGGAAAGTTGTAAGTGATAAATCATTACCACATAGACAGGGTGTTTTTGTAATTCAATATGGTGCAAAACAAAGTTGGATAAAATATGTTACTCAAAGTAATACATATAATAAATTTTCAGTAACAATATCAAAATCAACAGTAAAAAATTATTTAGATCAAAAAGAAAATATTGATTTATCAATTGGTTTTATTTTTACGGGATCTTCTATTAATAAACCTAAACCAATGTGTTTTTGTAATGCAAGAATAGAAAAAGTATGAAATTAATTAAAATAGAAAATAAAGAAGAGAAATTTGATCAATCACTTTCTGAATGGATTATTGGATCAGAAAATGATTTATATTCATATTTAACACAATCAACTTTAAGTAATGATTAGTATTAGAATATAAGAATTCTTCTTTCTGATCCTTGGCCTCGATTATTAAAATAGTAGCAAGATAAATATTCTTCAAATATTATATTGTTAAATAATAATATTACAAATTCTATAACATCATCATATAATATATTATATAACGAACAATTATAGTATGAAAATTTAAAAAATTCAATGTAGCAACTAATTTCATAGTCAACAAATAGTTTTCAAAAATATATTTTACAAAATAAAACCTTTGAAACAAACGATGTAAAAGTTTTTAAGTATAAAGTTCAAGTTCCTGAAGTGATATTATAGGCCTGTTCAATTCCATATAAAGTTATAATGACATAGCAAAATTTTTCAGAAAGTTGGCGTAAATAGCAATATTATCGTTCAGATGCTGGTAATTTAAATACAAATCAAACAAAAATTATTTCTTTAATTTCAAAAATGTATCCATAGAATGATAATAATAGATTTAAATTTTTATTTCAGATTGTATAGCCTCCACAAGAAATGATTAGATATGTTAATAGAAGAATAAAAAATTGGTAGATTATTCATCCCCCATTATCAATTGGAAATTATTATATTGGAAGTAGTAATAATACATTATAGTTTGTTTTTTACAAAAAATTAACTACATTTGGTGAAATTTATGTTAATTCTTATAAAATGCTTAAATATCCCTCTATTAGAAGATTTTAGTTTTAGGCATTAAAATCAAATGCAAATAATTCTAAAAGAATTATTACACCACATGAAATTAATGAATCAAGATTAATTTCGGGAGTTTCTTTGTATATTACAAATTCATTATTATTAAGTGATGATACATATCAATTTGATCATGAAGGAAAATCTTTATATTTAAAAACTTAGTATTCTGATAAAATATTAAAAAATATAGGTATTGATTCTTTTACCTTAAATGATACTATTGGATATTATAATAATTTATTGCCATATTAGGATTTATGTTTTCCAAGAATATATTTTGAAGATAACTAGGGTTATCATAGTAATAATATTAAGTATAGTTATCCCCATCAAAGTTATATGTCATCAGTTAATATGAATGTTATAGATAATTTTTTGTTTTCTAAAGATGAATATTCAAATATTTCAGCAATTTGTTATTCACAATAGTGCGACGATAATAAATATGGATTTTTACATGAAGTTGGTAAATATGCAATTGTTTTTAAGGCAAAATTAGAAAAAAGATATACCAATACAATACCATCTATTATTCCAAGTTCTAATTATAACGATGGAAACAATAATTTAAATACAGTATTTTAGTCATTACCTCAAAATAATAATATTAATAATATTAATTTATTTAAGCAAATGGTTTCTATAAGAATTTTACCAGAAAATGGTATACAAGAATTTAAAAATTTATTAAATAACAAAAATATTGGTATTTTATCATCATAGAATATGTTTAAATATGTTGAAGCAAGACCAGAATTGATAATGTATCAAGTTGCAAGTAGTTTTGAAATTAATCCTAACTCCAATATAGGAGAATTAAAAAGAAGATATTTTGGAGCAGCCTGGGTATCATTTAAATAGGTATTTGAATCATTAAATTTAGAAAAAACATCATTATACTATAAAGATTATGCAAACAAAATACTTTTAGCAATTTATTATCTTGAAGTTAAATCTGATAATTTATCAGATGTTAAATGGGCACATAAAATTAATACATATATTTTAGATAAAAATCGTTATATTTTAGATAAATCATATAGTCTTAATAATAAATCATATAGTCTTAATATTAATGCAGATACTTCTTCTTATGATTTATCATTTGGTAAAGGTTATGATTTTCCATATTATGAAACAACAAGACTTCAAATTGAATTAAGATTTACAGATATTATGAACACAATTCTTAGAACAAAAAATGCAGATAATGAAAGTGAGGAATTTAAATCTTTTTTCCCTAATACTCAATTTTTAGGGCCTTCTGAAACTTCATTATCATATAGTTCATTATATTATACATTGGTTAATATTACTAATAATTTAGATTATAGAAGAAGTGTTCCAGATAAAATATTTAATGTATTATTTACAGAAGATTATGGTTATATTATGTATAAAGATTTAAGAAATACATATAATAGTCAAGATACATAGCATCCAGAAAATTATTATGGAGAAATATTTATTCCACCATATACAGATTCTGTTGTGATAATTAATGATAATAAATGGAAAGATGATTTATGGGAATTATTTGGTTTTCAAAAGAAATTAATGCAAGGTAAAACATAGTAGCAAGTAATAGATATATTATAGTTTAATGAAACTATAGGAAATACTTTATTTGGTGATAAATATTAGTATCCCGATAATATAAGCAAAATATATCAACCAGCAAATAGATATTTTTATTCTCAATCAAATCAAGAAATATTTACTGATAGTAAAAATATAGTTTCTATTAATGAAACAAATTATAAGTTTACAAGAAAACCATTAAAACCTAAAAATAATTTTTCTGAATTTAATTTTATGTTTGATAAATATGGACAATTTATTACTTATAGAACCCTAAATAAAAGATATTTTGAATATAATAATTAGAGATATATAGATATTTTTGGAAAAACAGATTAGTTTATTATTGAAAAAGATAAAGATGATTTTTATAAATGTTATGTTATTATTGATAAATATTATCAAGGAAACTCAATACTTTCGTTTTTAATTAATGAAAAATGGAGCGATATTGTTACAGATAAAAAAATTGATATGTTTAAATTTTCTTTAAAGGATGTTAATATTTATCAAATAACAGATAGTAATTGGATTCCACCAGAAAATGATTTTTATTAGATTGCAATGCCACAATTTAGTCATAATAGTGGAATTTATGAATAGTCTATTGAGGTAAAATTATTTAATCCAGTATATTCATCATAGATAAGATATACATTAGATGGAACAATACCAAATACATCTTCACAAATTTATACCACACCAATAATTATTAATAATAATACAATAGTTTCAGCAATAATTTATAAAGATTTTACTGAAAGTAATGTTGCAATTCGATTTTATGAAATAAAAAATAATACACAAATAAATGAAGAAATGGGAGAAATAATTGAATGATTTTTTGTAAGATTAATGATGGTACAAATATAATTGTAAAAATTGTACCTAAAATGTTTTATCAAATTAATTCATAGACAGAATAGATAAATATTTTACATAAATAGTTTCTTAAATCATTAAATTATCTTGCAGGAGATTTTTCTTTAAGCTATTATGTTACATATAATGAAGCATTATTTAATTCAGTAAAATTAATTATTGATCAAATTTCTTCAAATGGTTTAGAATCAAAATGTTTTTTTTCAAAATTTGTTAATAAATAGATAATTTAGCTTTTTGAACAATAGCATTCAAATAGTAAACTTATTGCATTTACTGGAAATTATTTATAGTAGATTGTTTTTTATAAATATAATTATTTTTCATCAAGATACATATTAAAATTTAATTAGAAAACTCGATTTGTAAAAAATGATAGTTTTAATTTATATTTAATGCAATATGAACGAATAGACGAAAGATATAAATTAATTTTATAGCAAGAAAAAAGTAACGAAGATAATGCTTTATATCTTCCATTACCTTCGCGGTTTTATTTAAATTATGAAAATAAAGCAATAACAAATGTTACATTAAATTCATTTTTAGATTTATAGAATTATCAATATAATTCACCGCTTGTTATTTCTGCAATGCTTAATGAAAATAATTATAATATTAATAATCCTAATTAGTATGTTCATTTTGGATCTTTATATGAAAGATTTGTTGCATTAGCAAATAAATATTATTTACTTTATGATACAGCAAAATCTTCTTATTATAATTAGACATATTCAAGAGTTGCTTCGTCTGAAATATTAAAATCATTAGATACATTTGAGAGAAGTCAACTTTATCGCGCTGGATTATTAAAGGTAAATTCTGAAACAACATCAATTATTGATTTAGTAGATTATACTTCTTCACAATTTTCAAATTGGTTAACTGGAAAACTTAATACTTCTTCGGCTTATGATGCTATAAATCAACATAAATTAATTTCTCTTTTGCCATAGAATGTTCTTTTATAGAAAAGAAATCAAGATTTATTTAAATTTGTTAATTTTATGGGAAATAGTTTTGATGAAATTTGGGCAGCAATAAAAAATATAGCAAGAATACATTCTTTATTTGAAACATCATTAGAATCATTTACAAATTAGTTTTTATGGATTTTACTTAAATAGAATGGTATAAATTTTAATTTATCATTTAATAATTCAACATTATAGTTAATGTATTTACAGTATAGTACTATTACATAGCAAAAATTAAGTATTAATGAATACAACAAATTTGTTATGTCACGTTTATTATCAAATATACATTTTTTAAATAGAGCAAAAGGTACAAGAAATGCAATTGAACAAATTCTTAATATTTTTGGTTTATCAAGTAATTTAATTAATGTAATATAGTTAAGTCCATATAATAATTAGAATAATAGTTTTTATCCAGTAATTAAAAAATCATTAAATGGTGAATGTAATATTAAGATTAATTTATTTTCATTAAACGAATTTGTTATTATTAATTTTAAACCCAATTATATAACAATAAATAATAAAATATTAAATATTAATAATAAAATTATAACTTATTCTGATTTTAATATATAGTTTGATTCTTCTAAAGAATATTCTCTTGTTTTAAGAAGAACATTATCTAATAATTTAATAATTGAAATATATAAGTCAACATAGTTACTTTCATGTATAGAAAAATTTCATGAAAAATCCGGTTTTAATATAACAATAAATAATTCGTTAATTAATAAAATTAAATATATTATTAATTTATAGTTTGATAATAAATATGTTATTGGTAATGTTTTTTACAATTTTATAAATATAGATACAGCTGTAGATTTTAATGCTAATAATCCAATAATTCATTCGGGTAATATGATTGTTAATTATAATATCAATGATATTTAGGTTTCATTATTTGATTAGCAAGAATATTCATCAATATTTAGTTTAGGTAATTCACCAAGAACATTTTATTAGATAGATACACCATTGTCTTCATTTGATACTATAAATTTATCATTTAATAATACTCAATAGCCAAATGCTGAAATTAAAACAAAAAATGAAATTAAAAATATTTTTTCAAATGTATTTATAGGTGCAAGATATAGTAATTTTTTTAGTAATCAATTTATGTTTAGTTTAAATTAGCCAATAAACAATTTATTAGATAATTCTACAAATGATGAATATATAAGTTTAAAAGAATATAGAAAAAGGTATTAGAGTTTTTTTGATACATCAAATAATTATACATATTATGATTTAGTTAAATTATATGAATAGTTAGATGGAAGTGTTTTTAATGTAATTAAATCATTTGTTCCATATACAATTAATTCACATTTTGGTGTAATGCTTGATAATAATTTATTATATAGAAATAAAATTAAAACAATAACATTTACATAGAGTATTACAAATAAAAAACAACCAAATGTTATACAAAATATGAATGAATCATATAATTTTTTTACTTTATATCAAGGGGTTTCAAATGGTAAAATTTTTATAGATGATATTCAAAAATTAAATTTATTTTCACAAAAAAATATTTTTGGAAATTTTAATGATTTATTACCTAAAACAGAAATTAATACTATAATAAATAATTTAATATCAAATAATATTTCATTAATTGATAAAAATATACTTTCAAATACAACAAATGTTAAATATTGTGAAACATCATTAAGTTTAATTAACAATGTTTTAATTATTAGATAGGATAAAAATAATCCTTTAGAAATAATTAATCATATGGATAAAGTTATTTTTATTAATACATGTAATTCTATAAATAATAGAAAATCATTTATAATTGCAGAATCATATGATATTCAAAAACATACAATACCAGAAGAATATAAAATAATAATTCAATAGAGTGGATTACAAATAACAAAATAATAAGGAGATAAAAAATAATGGCATTTATTATACCCGGAAACCAAATAGTTGTTAAAGCTATTTTAACAAAAGCTGGAAGAAATCTTCTTTCATCAAGTATTGGAAGTGGAGCTACAAATTTTGATATTACTAAATTTGCTGTTTCCGATGATGAAATAGATTATTCAATTGCTAATTTAGAATAGATTTTAACCAATAATCCAGCATCATATCCAATATTAGAACCAATTATAAATGGTGATTTAATGATGCAAACAAGATTATATACAAATGAAGATATTAATTCGGGTCAAGTAATTTTGGCACAAGTTGAAATACCTGGCTTAAATCCATAGTCAACAATAACACTTGCTTCAAGTGTTGGAAATAATAAAACTATAGTAACTTATACTCCAAGAACATTGGGTGCATTAGTATAGACATATAATGTTTCATTTAATTTTAGTGGAGGTTTAGGAGTAAGCAAAATTGAATATTCTAATGATGTATCAAGTTTATCAGAAACAAATATTTCAGCACAAATGACTATTAAAAATGTTCAAACATTTAGACTTACTTTAGTTTAGACAGATGTTCCATTAAAATTTAGAATGAAAGTTGAGGGAACAAGAACCCACGCAAGTGAAACATATTATTTCGTAATTTCTGCAGCAAAATATAATGCAAATATTAATGTTGAATCACAGACACAATAAGGAAATAAAATAAAATGGCAACAACAACTACAACCACACAAGTTAAAGCAATTAATGATGATTTATTTAATCTTGAAAATCAAATACATTCAAAATATTATGTAAATTTTCAAGCATCAACAAATGATTATTATAATAATCCAGCAAAATTATATGAAAAAAGAATACTTAATCAAAATACAACAATAGTTGCTGGTAGTGGATTTATAAATTCACCGGTTTATACTGCAAGTTATAATGGAAATGTAATTTTTTCAGCAGTTAGTGGAAGTACAACAAGTACTCAATTTAAACAAATACAATCTTTGTTAAGAGGAAATTATTCATATACATCATCATGGATTCCAATTTCTTCAAGTACAAGTATAAATATGGTATGTAATTCATTTACTGCAATAAGTTTTACTAGTAATTTATTTGGTGATAAACTTACTTATAATTCAACTCAATTGGGAAATTTTTCTTTTACATGGGGAGGTACAACATATAATGTATTACCATATGAGGATGTTTCAGAAAGATATACAATTAATCTTAAAAATATTTATTATAATTCACCATAGTCTGCATTAGGATTTATTTATACTGGTACAACATTAACAGCTAATAGTTTTAAGGGATTAGTATTTGGTGAATTAGGATTAATTTTCTTTTATACTGGTTCTGGAACATTAACCCCGATTAATAATACTCAATTTACTGCGGTAAATTTAACATGTAAATAGCAATTAAATTCTAGAACATATTTTTGTCGTATTACAAATGAAAAATTTAATGCTTCAAATAATAATACTTGGTATACTTGGTCAAATGATTTGGGAACAAATATAAGAAGATAGGGTATTGATTTTACTGTTATTACATCTATTGGTTTATATAATGATGATGATACTTTACTTGCAATTGCAAAATTGTCTGAACCAATAATTAAATATAGAGATACAGAATTACATGTAAAAGTTGTTCTTTAGTATTAATTTATAAGAAAATTATGTCATTCTTTAAAACATTTTCTGAAACGGAAAAGTCTCATAATATTTATAATATTGTAAGAGATAAAACTATATCTGGGTTAGATACATATTATCTTTCTCAATATAATGAAAATAATTATTGGAAAAATAATATATAGAAATATATTCAAAATACATATTAGTTAATAACAATATAGCCAACTACATCTTCTTTTATTGATACATTTCAGGGTATTAATTTTCCTAAAGAATATTTTAGTGTTTTAAACAAAAAAATTATAGCAAATAATCTTTCAGATTTTAAATCATTGATTTCTATACAAAATATAATATCATATACCCCAATTACTATATCAACATTAGTAATTAATAGTATTGAATATGATAATATAAATAATACATTTTATAATGGAACAACACCCTGCGCAATATTTTTACCAGAAATATTATCATTTTTATTTTTTGTAGATATATCTTTAAATGAAATTGATGAATTAAAAATACAATATAGTTTTCCAATTCATGAATTTGAATTTATTTGTAATATAGCACCAGGTTAGATGAATTTAACAACAAATTTAACAGCATATAAATTTGTATAGTGGTCACCAGAAACAAAATCGGGTTGGTATCTTAGAGATAATTTTTCTAATACATTTGCTTCATCTATTGGTTTATATAATGATAATGATTAGTTACTTGCATTAGCAAAAATTTCATCACCAATAAAAATTTCAGATATTATTACAACAACAATAATTGTTCAGTTTGATTATACAGGATAAAGATTTATAATTTTAAGTTATAATATTATAAAATAAAGGAGTTTAAGTGAGTGAAGATCTTTATTTATTATTAAGAGATATACTTGGATAGCCAGAAAATCCTAATGTAAAATGGGTTTATTATTATTGTCCATTTTGTCATCATTATAAACCAAAATTTGCAATAAATACAGAAACTTGTTATTGGAAATGTTGGGTTTGTGAAAATAGAGGAGCAAATTTATTTTCACTAATACGAAAATTGGGAAAATGGCATTTACATAAACGCGTTGAATCAATTAAACCAATTAAGGTTTAGCCAATAAAAAAATAGAAAAAAAATATATAGCTTCCTAAATAGTTTATTTCATTATCTAGTAATAAAGATTTTATTATGAAAACAAGGGTTTTAAAATATTTAAAAGAAAGAAAAATTGGTGCTTATTAGATAAATAAATATAATCTTGGTTTTTGTCAGGTAGGAAAATATTAGAATAGAATTATTATTCCTTCTTATAATAAAGATAATCAATTAAATTATTTTACTACAAGAACTATTGAAAAACATAATAAAATTAAATATGTAAATCCACCCATATAGAAAACTGATGTAATAATGTTTTAGAGTTTAATTAATTGGAAATTTCCTATAATTCTTGTTTAGGGAATTTTTGATGCAATAACTGTAAATTTTAATGCAATTCCATTAATGGGAAAAATTGTTTCTCAAGCACTTATTTAGAAACTTTCTTATTATGATGCTGATATTTATCTTTGTCTTGATAAAGATGCAAGATAGCATCAATATTAGACAATGAAAAAACTTAAAAAAATTGGCTTAAATAATTTACATTATATAAATATAACAGCAAAGGATGCAAATGAGATGGGAAGAATTGCATTTTGGAAAGAACTATTAAATAATTCTAAGGAGTATACAATATAGCAATAGTTAAATATTTTAAAATAGAAAATTAGTATGGTGGTTAAATGATTAAACAAATTTTTCATATTTCTGATATTCATATACATTTATATAAAAAAAATAAATAGTATCTTAGTGTATTAGAAAATTTAACAAAAGAAATAAAACAAAGAAAAACCAATGAATCAATAATTGTTATTACTGGTGATTTATTTCATACAAAAACAGAAATGTCTCCATAGTCAATTCAAATGGCAGATTTATATTTAACTACATTATCTAATCTTCTTCCTACTATTATTATAGCGGGAAATCACGATACAAATCTTTCAAATAAAAATAGATTAGATTCTATCGGACCAATTGTTTCTTTACTTAATAATGATAGAATTATGTATTATAGAGATACAGGTTGGTATTATTATGATAATTTAAATTTTTGGGTATCTTCGGTTTTTGATTAGAGATTACCATAGGAATATCCCCAAGATGGAATAAATATTTGTTTATATCACGGTCGTATTGAAAATGTTATTGTTAATGAAATTTAGTTACCATATAGATTTAAAATACAAGAATTTGAAAAATTTGATTTTGTTTTATTGGGAGATATTCATCAAACACAACAACTTTGTTCTAAACCATTAATTGCATATGCTGGTTCAATAATTCAATTAAATTTTGGTGAATAGATAAAATAGCATGGATTTTTAATTTGGGATCTATAGAAAAAAGAAATAAATCATATTCAAATTGAAAATGATTATGCATATTATAATATTTTTGTTGATAAAGGTAAAATTACATCTATACCTCAAATTTTAGCAAAACATCCTAGAATAAAAATTAAATATAGTAATACTTCATATTTATAGCTTAAAGATATACAAGATTTTCTTAAACAAACTTATAATGCATAGTAGATAATGTTATCTAAAATTCATGAATAGTTTATTAATAAAACTAGTACATTTAAATATAATTTAAATAATATTAAAAATATTTCTTATCAATAGAAAATTATTAAATAGTATATTAATCATATTAACAAAAAATTAACTTAGGATTAGATTTCTAAAATAATCGAACTAAATGAATTAATAAATTGCAAAATTAAAAAAAATAATATTAGTTCATAGCAATCAATTTGGTCAATTGAAAAATTATAGTTTGATAATTTTTTTAGTTATGGAGAAAATAATGTTATTTAGTTTTATAAACATAAAGGTATTGTTGGTATTATTGGAGAAAATAGAGTAGGAAAAAGTGCACTAATTGATATAATTTTATTTCTTTTATTTGATAGAACACCAAGAACTACAAAATCAATTTCATTATTAAATACAAAAAAAGAAACATTATGGGGTAAAATTACACTTTCTATAGATGGAAAAAGTTATATAATATAGAGAAAAGGAACTATTAATAAAAAAAATTATTCACTTAGTGTTAAATGTAAATTCTATACTTTTGATGAAAACGGAGAATAGATTAATTTAAGTGGAGCTGAAAGATCTGATACAAATTTTATTATACAACAATATATTGGAACATATGAAGATGCATTATCTACATTTTTTTCAACTCAAGGAAATTCAAATACATTTATTTAGTCAACAAATACAAATAGAAAAGCATTATTAAATTCATTATTAAATTTAAATATTTTTGATTATTGTTATTTAGAAGCAAATTAGCAATCAAAATAGTTAAAGGGTTATTTAAATAATATAGATTTGTAGGCAATTAATTTATGTATATTAAATTCAGAAACTATTATTAAAGAATCTGAAAATAAAAAATAGTAGTTAGAAAAATTAATTTTACTTTAGTAGGCTTCTTTAGAACAAAAATAGTCACAACTTAAACTTCTTCTTCAAAGTAAAAAAAATTTTAGTTAGAATTACATTGATATATAGTAGATTTAGATTTTAATTAATGAAAGTAATAATCAAAATATTTAGCTTAAATAGAAATTAAATAAAATAGAAAATAAATTTAATGATATCAATTTATCAAGTAAATAGCTTGAATAGCTAATTTCTAAATTTAAATATGAATAGCAAATTATAAAGCAAAAATTATTAGAATAGTCAAAAATAAAATATGATAAAGCAATTGAAACTAAAAGAATAAAATAGGTTTATTTAACGGAATGTATAAAAAAGGCAAAATTATTAGAAAAAGTTGGATATGATGAAAATTGTAAATATTGTATGAGTAATCCATTAACTAAAGATGCAATATCTTCAAAAAAAGAAATTAATATTTTAAATAAATAGATTTCATAGATAGATAATTGTATTTTTTCTTTAAAAGATAAAGTAGTTCAATTTGAAAAATTATCAAATGAAATAAATATTTATGAAAAACAACTTATGCCATAGTATCAAAAATGCATTTCATTAAAAGCACAATATACAAAAGAAATATCAGATATTCAATCTGAAATAATACAAAATAATATAGAATTAGAAAAGTTAATACATTTAAAATAGTTATATTATGAAAATCAACAAGCATTATAGGAAAATCATAGAATTTCTCTTCAAGTAGAATCTTTATAGAATGATGTAGCAACACAAAAACAAAAAATTAAAGATTTATAGTCTTCAATTTTATCTAATAAAATTTTAATTACTTCAAATAATTAGATAATAAATAAAAATATAAAAGATAAAGAAAAATATTTTGAAATTGCATCAAAGTATAATATTCTTTAGCTTTATAAAGAAATTATTGGAAAAAATGGTTTACAATATCATATTACATCAAATGTTGTTAATTAGTTATAGTATTAGATTAATCTTGTTTTATAGATTATTGCTAATTTTATTGTTGAATTTGTTTTTGAAGGAAAATATATTGATATAAATATTGTTTATCCAGATAAAACATATCAGGTTGAAACATGTTCTGGATTTGAAAAATTTATTATTTCAATTGCAATTAGACATGCACTTTCTTCAATAACAAATAAATCAAAAGGTAAAATATTTGTTATTGATGAAGGATTTGGTGTTTTAGATAGTGAAAATACTATTTTTATTAATAGAATTTTAGAGTTTATTGCAAGTAAATACTAGACATTACTTGTAATATCTCATTTGGAGAATATGAAAACAATGTTTAATGAACAAATTCACATTGAATATAAAGAAGGATATAGTAGAATAATATGACCAATACAATTTTGATTAATAACCAAAATTTAAATGGTCTTATTAATGCTAATTTATTTGTAGAAGATTTTAATAATTAGTTAATTTATATTTCTGAACTTACAGATTTTTTTGGTATTGGATATAATTCATTTCTTGTTGGTATAAAATAGAATACATTTTAGATTGAGTCATTTTTACACATATTTTTTGCAGATAAAAATGGAGTTATGATTCCAGTTACTGTTACTGAATATTATTAGAAATCAATGATTCGTTGTTATATTAAAATAAATTAGTAGCATCCAGTTGGATTTGGAACATTGGTTATTGCTGGAACATTAGCAAAATATAAAAACAATATTGTTCCACAAAATTGGCAAAATAAAATTAATATTAAATTTCAAAAAAAAATATATGTTAATCCTCATGAAAAAACACCATCAGTATTAAGATTTAAAAATAAACCAAATATTTCTACACATATTGATTAGAAACGATTATATAAACAAAATATTATTACTAAAAATGAAATTCTTAAAATTTCAAATATTTCTATATAGAAATAGCATAATAATTTTATTTGTTTAGATATTGATACTAGTTCAAATAGTAATAGTGTATATTATGAAAAATTTTTAAATTATTAGATAGTTTCAAATATAGCAGAAGTTACTGATTATAATAAAATATTTTATGGTTCTATAGAAATAGAAGATATTCCATATTTGGGAAAATTTTATGGGTCATTGACCTCTTCTAATTCAAATAGTATTTTAGATTGCGGAAATGTTATTATTACTGATGGAATATTATCAATAGGAAATATTCAAAATAGTTCCATTTCTTTATTAGAAGGTAAAGGATTAAAAGAATTAACAATATAGGAATATTTACCCACTTCTAAAACTGCTTTAAAAAAACCATATTCTTTATATATAGAAAATAAAAATTTTATAAATATTGAAAATTTACATTTTGCTTCAACATAGTCAAAAATAAAACAAATAGAATATGTTTCTAAAATAGAAAGAGCAAATAATATATCTTTAGTAACACATTATTTTTCAGGTTCTGTAAATATCAATGGATAGTTTTATTCAGAAGAATTAGAAATTTTTTCTAATGGATTTGAAATAGATGGACGATATAAAGATTTGTAGATTAAGCGTCCATAGGCATTTCCACTTTTTCCCTTAGAAGAAAATGTAAAATATAATAATATCTCAATAACCGATAGTACAATTACTATATCAGCAACCGGAAAAACTATTCTTACAAATTGTGACATATAGAATGCTTATATTGGTCATAAATTATCAAATAATATAACAACATTTGATTATTTAGAAGGAATTTTATATTCTACAAATTTAATCAATATCACGCAATTTGATGAAACTGGAAATTCTTATTTTAGCGGTTCTATAAGGGGTATTGGAAATTTTATAGTAAAAACAAATGGTTCTAAATTAATATTAGACAATTATAATACAAGAAGTTATAATAGTGGTTCTTTTATTAAACTAGAAAATGCATATATATTTTAGGGGTAGGGATATAATTCAAATATACAAATTTCATGGTTTAGTGGATCTATATATTCTTCCTCAATAATGGATAAATAGTATTATATTAATTTTTATAATTCAGATATTGTTTATTCAAAAATGTTATTAGAATCAGAAAATTTTACTATAAAAGCAAAAAGTATAGAAACATTTAGTGTTAAAATTCCCAATGGTATTACAACTTTTCCAATATTTTAGTTAATTCCCGGATAGAGTGTTAATAATTCTTATATTAAAATTAAATCTTAGACCCCCTTTACGGTTTCTTTAAAAGATAATAGATATTAGTTAGAGGGATATTTTAATCTTTCTAAGGGTGAAGCACAGCATTCTAAATTTATTGGATATTATCAACTTTCAAATACATTTTATTAGATAGAATCTTATTAGTTAATAGATTGCATATTATCTACACAATATCAAAAAATTTTTGGAACAAAAGAAATTCATATTTTTGACAATAATTATTCAAAAATATATATTCCTATAGCTCTTGAGTTTAATGGAAGAAGCAATGATTTAAATTTTTTAAGAAAATATATTACATCTTCTATTGATACAGAAAGTTTACAAGTTGAAATAATTTATAATTATGTTAATAGTTTAACTTAGCCAACATTACTTAAAATAAGTGATGTTATGCCATTATATATAACAATAGAAGATGTAAATATATATTCAGGTTATTTTAATGGATTAGAAATTTCATATAATAATTCTTTAAATAATTCTGCATATCAATTATTATCAAATGTTGAATTACCAGAAAATATTTCATTTCCATTTATAAGATAGCTAGATTTACCAATATTAAATTTCTCTGGATAGACTACAAATTTATTGTTTAAGCCCAAAGATGCATTAGGAAGATATTCTCCAGAAGAATTCTTTCATCATGAATATAATTTAAATTTAAAAACTTTAATTGATTTACAATCAACCAATATTATTTATAATGAAAATATAAATGAAAATACTTCTTTAGTTACTTCAGTTAATAATATGGTAGGTAATATTTAGTTAACAGCTTATAATATTCCTTATTTTCAAGAAACTGAAGAAATAAAAACTTATAATTTAGGAAATTTAATAGATACATATTATAATGATTGGTAGTATGATGCTGGTGTATTAAATGAACCAAGTGTTGAAACCACTAGTGAAGGGGAATTATTACTTGGACCAGGATAGTATCTTGTTTATCAAAATTCAAATCATATTCCTCCATTATATAGATTTTCGATACCAAATATAATAGATTTTACACCTATAGGATATACTAATAGTAGAGGATTAAGTGATAAAACAACTACATATATAAAATTTAGTTATTAGAAAGGGTTATATTCTGATACAGATGTTAATTAGATAAATATAAGTAATATTATACCAGTTTTAACCGTTTATAGAGATAATACAAATATAAAATATTTAAATTGGTTTAAAACTGCTAAAGGTATACCATAGAAATTAACTTAGAGATTTATTAAAACAAAACGATTTTAGGTATAGTTAGGTGGATTAATTTTAAGTGAATCACAAAGTGAATATTAGGAACCCCCATTTATAACTTCTACAAATGGTTATGTTTGGTATGGAACAAAAAGAATTTATCTTGATTCTATAAATAGTAATTATGATTAGACATATCTTTGGTATTTAAGAGATGTTGATTGGATGTATTAGTTAACAAATACATATAATAATATATATTATAATGATTCTTCGGGTTTAATTTAGTTAGCTCCCAATAAATTTACAATTAATTGGATTTATAGATTAATTGGAGAAAACGAAAAATATACTGCTATAATTTTAGGAACAAATCAATATAATACTGCACAATAGGCGCAAGCATAGAAAAATATTCCTGAGATTCCTTCTTTATTAAGAATGCAAGGGATTTTAATTGGAAGGTCTATAATACAAAAAGATGCAAAATCTTCTTCCATAATTTAGTCAGTATTTGATATATCTTATGGGGGATCTTCAATGGGAGGAGGAATAAATTATATTTTTGTTCACCCCTATGATGGTATTCAAGCTGTAGTAAATGATCCTTCTTCAACTCCACATATTACATTATCATTAGGAACTATTACTCCTGATAATATAAAAACAGAAGGTTATATTTCCGGAAGTATAATTACATCTAGTATTATTACCTCCAGTAATTTAATAACAAATAATTTATCGGTTTTAAATATTAATGGAACAGCATCTAGTTAGTTTGGTAATAGTACAGTTTAGTATAGATATGAATTTTAGCCTTAGCAACAATTTCTTATAGGATAGAATTATTCAAAAATTATTACTTGGTCAATATAGCCAACTTATAAAGAAATATCAGAACAATATTATACATTAAGTTATACAAATTATCCTAACGAAACCGAATGGCAATAGTATAAAACAGGAATATTGAATAATGATATTAGAAGTATAACTATTCCATATTGCGATAAATCAACTAGATTAGAAATAGTAACATATGATAGGGGATATCCATCTTATGGAAAATATGGATATATTTATGCTAGAAATTATATATATTTATTTTCTTATGGTAAAACTCTTGAAAGAGAAGGATAGGATTGGATTCCATAGATTTTAAATAGACCTGAAACCTTAAAATAGTTAGCAAAAGAATATATTGCAATTAAATAGATTAATGGTTTAAAGAAAGAATATATTCAAATTGCTATGCCATTATATATGATAAAAAGTAATTAGCCAACCTTTGTTATTAATAATATTGCTGGAGGATTTACAAAATCTGGAATATTTCATTGTGAAAATAATGCAGGTTTTTATGAATAGTATGTTTTATATAGAAGTTTTAATCATTCATTGGGAAATACCACAATATCAATAATATAAAAACAAATTTATATTAATTTTTTTTCAAAAAATAAAATAATTATATTCATAATAAGGAAATAATTATAATGTCTAAATATATATAGATTATTAGCAAAATTAAACCAAAAAATTACTAGAATACAGATTTTAAAATAGTAGATTTAACTGATATATAGGTTAATTTTATAACCAATGATTACAATGTTCTTTGTGCAAATGGAAATACTATTACAAAAAGTGGTATAGATTGGAATCTTAATGAAAGATATTGTCTAATTGGAGGTAATCTTTATATAAATGGTTCTTTATTTTAGAATTCTGATGAAAATTTAAAATCAAATATTATTCCCATTTCTAATTCTTTATAGATTATTAAAAATTTAAAAGGTGTTCAATTTAATTGGAAAAAAGATGGAAAATTAGATTATGGAATGATAGCACAAGAAGTTTAGAAAATTATACCAGAAATGGTATCTATAAATAAATCTACAGGTTATAAACAAATTTCATATATTAAATTAATTCCATTTTTATTATAGTCCATTAAAACTCTTAATAAAAGAATTTAGATTTTAGAATCTAAAAAATTTAATTTGTTTCAAAGTTTTAAGAAATTAATAAAATATATTTTTTCTAAATCAATAAAAAAACAATAATTATATTAAATTGCTTTTAATAAGCGAGGAGATTATTATGTAATGAACAATAAAATTTTAAAACAATATTATGGAAATAAAAAATAATGGCATTATTACAACGGACTTTAACCACTGGAAGTATTTGGATAGGAACGGGTAGTGCACCAGCTATATGGAACAATTATAATACTTTACATAATCAACCATTAGCAATTTATAAGAATTAGAATCCAGTATTTAGTTATAACATTCAAGATTCTGATATTAATATGTTTTATTTAAATACCACATCTATTCGTTCAGCAAATTATAGATCAGGATTTGATCCTACTAGCCCATTTGATCGTGGATTTGCAATTGACTTAATTGATAGAAGATATATTGCATAGTTTGATGATCTTTGGATTAGAGGAACTATGAATGTTCATGAATTTGTTATAAATCAAATTCGGGCTACAAATGGAAGTTTATGGGTATCTGATGCTGCAAAAGCAATTAAAGCAGAATCAAAAAGCAACGAATTAATATTAACATTTCCAACCGAAAGTGCATTACCATTTGCAGAAAATGATATTATAAGATCAAAAAGATGGATAATAACAGATAATTAGATTAATAATTGGGATATTATTACTATAATAACAGATATTGATTATGGCAATTATATTGTTACAGGAAGTTTAACTGGAAATAATTATTGGACTGCTTCTCCCCAGTGTTTAGATAATTTAATAAATTCAGCGGGATCAGATTGGGTTCGTGTTGGAAATACAAATAATTTATCAAGACAAGGTGGTATATATTTAACTTCTGGAGATAAAGATTCTCCCTATATAGATATTTATGATAGTGTAAGTACAGTTGTAAATGGTCATTATAATAATTCTGCATCTATAAACCATAAACCTGAAGATGATATAGATACTCTTAAGGTTAGATTAGGAAAATTAATTGGAATTGATGATACAGAATTTGGTGGTCAACTACGGGGATATGGTTTATATAGCGATAATGCCTATTTAAAGGGTAAAATTATTGCTAATACCGGCGGTAATATTGCTGGATGGACTATAAGTCCTGGAACATTATCTAATAAGGACATGAGATTAGTTGCTTCAAATAATGAATCTTATTTAGGTATTAGTGCTTCAGCATATGGTAATAATGGTATATGGCTTGGAACTTCTTCAAATGGAATACAAGCATTTATAGGAGATCCTGCTAATAGTTATTTGAGATGGACAAATACTTAGTTACAAATAAGTTCTAGTAATTTTTCAATGGCATCTGGAAATGTTACAATGTCAGGAAAAATACAAGCAGGTTTAGGTAATATTGCTGGATGGAATATATCTTCATAGGATTTATATAAGTCAAACGTAAAATTACATGCGGGTTCTGATAGTCAATCAATTAATATTGGCGCCACTAGTTATTCAACTTAGGGTATTTATTTGGGATCTTCTTCAATTGATGGAAATAGATTAAGTATTACTAATCTTACTAATGGTTTATTTTGGGATGGAAATAATCTCGGCGTAAGTACATCAAATTTTACATTATCACAAGGTAATATTACCGCTAAAGGTGGTTCTATTGCGGGATGGAATATTAATTAGAGATAGATATCTAAATCAGATGGTTCAGATAAATTTATCTCTAGTTTAACAATAAGAAGTTTAACTTCTTCAGCTTGGAACTTTGTTGATGATACGGGATATATTTTTGATCCTCAAAATCCTAAATTATTAACAAATTTGAAAAATCGATTTTATAATAGTACGGTGGAAGAAACAAAAGAACCCTGGATAGCAAAAACAAATACAAGTTCTATTCAACCAATAGGCAAAAAAGTTGTTATAAAATATAGTTCTTCTGCTGCTAATAATGAAAAAAATATTGTTTCTTGGGATCCTAATCCCCAATTTTATATTACTATTTAGAGAGGTTAGACAGTATTTATTGGAATAGATTAGATTACAATTAATCCTGAAATGTTTAATGCATGGAATAGTTCTCCCTTTCACGATAGTTTAACTTTATGTGCTTATCATAATGGATATGTATTTTCAACTGGATCAATTTTAATTATGAAAGCGGGATTATCTACGGGATTATCAAAATCAACTGTAATAACTAGAAGTAATTTATTTACTCCTATTACTAATAAAACTGATGGTGGTGTAACTGTTTCTTTAGGTTTAAAAGCAGAAACAAGCGGAAGAATACATAATCCTAGTAGTCCCTGGGAACCATATGATTAGTTTGGATTTACATTATCTGGTATTACAGTATTTACATCGCAAGGATATACATAGTTAAATCCTCATGGGTTATTAATATATGCAGGACCAACAAACTATATTAAATTAACTACATAGACTGGTTCTCATAACTATGGAGTAATAGCAGTAGATTAGTTATATGTTGCTGGAGAATCAATTAGAGGTGGAACTGTTATAGGCGGCGGAAGTAGTGGTGGAGGTATCGATGGAGGAGGAACATCTGGATATTTTCCTATTTGGCTTGATTAGGATACTATTGAAAATTCTCATTTATATTAGGATGAAAATAATATAAATTCAGATAAGCCAATAATAGCTCCCAATATTTCATCTTCAGGATTAGGATCTTTTGGTAATATTACAACAAGTGGATATATTATGGCTCAAGGTGCAATTAGTTCTTCTGTTGGATTTAAAGCTTTTGGAGAAAGTTCTTTACAAAGTTTAACATTGGGAACAGTTCTTTCTGTGGGAAATGGTGGTACAGGAAAAAATAATTTTGATGTAAATTGTGTTCTTTTAGGAAATGGAAATAATGAATTAAATATAAGTAATGCTCCCGCAAATAAAAAAGTATTTACTGTTAATTCTGGTATTCCATCATTTGAATCTTCATTAATACTTGCTGATGATTTAATTATTGAGGGGAATACAATATTAGGTAATTCAGAAAGTAATCACACAGAAATATTTGGAATTTTGCAATTAAAATATAATAAAGAAAAATTTGGAAATATTCAATGTGATAGTAATGAAAATTTAATAATTTATGGCAATAATTCTGGTTCAGGTGTTTATATAGAAGATGGTGTTTTGGTTTTAGATAATATTATAATACAAAGTGGAACATATAATGGTATTTCTTCTGCAATTATAACTGGGTAGAAAATAATAGCAGAAAATGGATTTGCAAATGATACAAGTGATGAAGCAGCAACTTTTCAAGTAGATTAGTTTGGAAATTTAGAATGTACTTCTTTAAAAGAAACTTCACTTAGAAAATATAAACATGATATATATTATATTACAGAATCACAACTAGAAAATATTTCAAAACTTAAACCTATAACATTCTTATATAATACAGATGTTCCTTAGAACATAAACGATCCACAAATAAGACAAGCGGGATTTTTAGCTGAATAGGTTTAGAAAATATATCCTGAAGTTGCTTGGTATAAGAACGGTGAACTTGCAGGATTACAATATCAAAGATTGACTACATATTTAACTAAAGCAATTCAAGAATTAATTAAATAGAATAAAGAATTAAAAAACCGTATAACAAAACTTGAAAATATTAATAAAAAAGATAATAAATCATGATTAAATTAAAAAATGGAATACATTTAAAAGATGGGATTAAATTTAATAGTGCAATTCCATATACTCCATAGGATTATTTTGATACCAATAATAATACAATTTTGCATTTTTATCCTACAGGAAGAGGCGGTGAGAGACCCGAGGTGTTTGTGGTTAATATTCCTCCTATAATAAATGGTTATAAAATAGATATTATTGGAGTTGGTGCATTTGAAAATTGTAATCATATAATAACCATTATTATTCCTCAAAATATTCTTGCTATTTAGAAATTTGCATTTTATGATTGTATAAGTTTAACATCCATAATTATTCCACCCAATGTAACAAGTATTGAACAAGGGGTATTTGCTGGATGTATAAATTTAGTATCTATAACTATTCCCTCTAATGTTTCTGTTGGTTCTAATAATTTAGGATTTGATGTGGATTATGAGCACTATAACTATCAAGGAGGAACATATATATTGCAAGGAACAAATTGGATATTACAACAATAAAGGAGATTAATATATTATGCCATCAAAATCATAGGCACAAAGACGATTATTTGCTATGGTAGTTGCTTATAAGAAGGGTAAATTACCAAATGCAAATGATAAAATTAAAAAAATTGCAAGGGGAATATCATTAAAAGATGCATAGGATTTTGCAAAAAGTATAAAAAAATAGTAGTAGTAGAAAATTATAAATTCTGAAAGTAATATAAAATAGTTAACATGTAAAATTAAATAGAATATTATTAAATAGCTTAATAAATATATAAAAAAATAATAAAATAAATTTATTTATTTTTATTATATTTATTGAATTTTTTGATGAAAAAATTTTTTCTTATAGAATAGTTTTGGGGTGATGATAGTACAATAACATATATTTTGGGAGATACTCCATATTTTATAATTTATCCAAAATGGTTTAAATAGTTACAACAATAGAGAAGAGTAAATGGACTTCATTACACAGATGTTGATGGATTAAAAAAATTAATTTCGCTTCAAAATTCTTCAAAAGTTATTTCTGCAACAAATAAAATTTCATTAGATATATTTAAGAGGGGTATCGAAACTAAGGGTGGGGTTTGTGCAATAGTATCAGGACAACTTTTGTTACATAATACCGTAGATTCTTTTTCTAAAAAAGATAAATATGGAAGAAGATGGATTCCATATAATATATTTGATGATAAAGATTTAAGAAAAGAAATTATTAAAGCTTCACAGAAAGTATGTTTAAAATTTTTTAAAAAGAAAAGTTTATCTATAAATGAAATTTACAATATAGATCCTAAATTAAAAAGTAACATTATATCTACATACATTGATTTATGTAAAGATATATTTTAGCTATATAAATATGAATTTGAAAAACAATTTGTAAGACCCAAAATTGATCCTAATATTATGGATTAGATGTTAATAACTAAAGTAAAAATTAAACATGTAATTTTTAATTCTATTTTAAAAGATTTTGTTGTTCCAATTTTACGAAATATACCATTTACTCCATTTAATGTTAATAAAGATAATTTATCAAATTCAATTCTTTCAGCAATTACAAGTTTTAAAGAATCTTAGCAAAAAAAATATTATTAGATTATAAAAATAAATAAATTTGATAATAATATTGATAATTATAAAAATAAGATAAATAAAATTAATAAGAATTTATATTATAATAAAAAATATTATTAAAATTTTAATATTTTAGATAAATAAAATATTATTTATTATAATATTAAAAAATTAAAAAAGAAAAATAATTATGAAAAAATAAATAGAAAATATTAATAATATAATAAAATTATTATAAAATAATTATTTTAGATTAAAAAAATGAAAAATTATATAAAATTAAAATAGATTAATTATATTAATGTAAAAGATAAATTATTAAATATAATATATAAAAATTATAAATAATTATATGACCGCAAAATTATGTGAAGTTTGTCATTGTGTTCATAATGGTGAATATGGAAGTGGAAGATTTTGTTCCCAAAGGTGTAGTTCTATATCGCGGAAAAAAAATAGAGCAAAAACTATAGCACTAAAAAAAAAATTAGGAACATATCAAAAAAATTATAAACCTACTGTTTCAAATTTATAGAAAAGAGTTTCAAAACTTTTATCAAAAGCTGGTATAAAACATGAAGTTCAAGTAAAAGTTGGTAAATATTTTTTTGATATTAAAATAGGAAATATTTTATTAGAAATTAATGGAGATTATTGGCATTGTAATCCATAGCAATATACAGCAACTCAAATTGTTAAATTTCCAGGTCATAAAAAAAAACGTGTTATAGATATTTGGAAACGAGATTTAAAAAAGAAACTTGAAGCTGTCAAGAGAGGATATAAGGTTATTTATATTTGGGAAAATGAAATAAATACATTAACATAGTCAGTACTTTTATAGAAATTAATAAAAAGAATTAATAATCAAAAATAGATTATAACCTAGGAGAATATATAATGACAAAAGAAAAAAAAATATTACTTAAAAAATTACTTAAATAGTATAAATAGTCATTAAATTAGAATAATTATCCAATAGCTTTTTAGTATTTAACTCATATGCTTGGTAAAGGTTTTATTACTTTTGTTGAGCAATATGGAAATTTATGGAAATCAAAAAATAATATAGTTTTTGTAACTCCAATAAGAAAAAACTCTGGATTTATAGAATATATGAAAAAATTAAATTTTATTACTGATGCTCAAGAAGCTGGAAATAATATTTATAAAATTATAATTGATAAAAATAAACTTAATGATTTTATTAAAAAATCAAAAAATTAAAAAAAATATTTATGAATAAACAAAAAAAAATATTAATGGAATATTTATTAAAATAGTTTAAACAATAGCTTTATGAAAAACAGGAATAGAAAGTTTTAGTTACAAAAAGGGATAGTGGAAAATCATATGAAATTACTAAAAATTGGTGGGAAAAAAATAAAAACCAATATAATCTCATAAAACCAAATAAAGAAAAAGTACAAAATTAGAAAAAACCTTAGTTAAATAAAAAACAACAATAGCCATTAAAAAATACAAAAAAACAAACTATAACTATAAAAAAAATACAAGGTAAAGTAACTTCAGATGATTTAGATAAAAGAGTAAAAGATCTTATGAAAGATATTGTTTTACCAAAAAAATCTCTTGCTCAAGTATCACCACTTGATAGACAAAAAATTTCTGCAAAAATTAATGAATTAGCAAAATTAGCACAACAAGCTAAATAGAAGGGATAGAAAGCTCCCAATTATAATTTATGTCAAATAACAATTCCTGGAACAAATCTTTATTGTCAAGGTAATAAAGGAATTCCAAGAATATAGATGCCACAATTTAAAGGAACACCAATACCAGGTTCTCCAGCAGATAAATTACCTAAAGATAAAGATGGATAGGTAGATACAGAATAGTTTTTTAAAAAATTATTAAAAAAAAATGGAATAAAAATTTCTTAGCCAGTTGCTGTACCACCTGATAGATTAAAAGCGACCCAATCATAGTTAGTTGGAACAAAAGTTGCCGGTATGAGTAAAGTATTAGATAATCCAAATAATCCTGCATATAATAAAATTACTGCACCTATTTATGTAAGCAAAGATGGATATGTTCTTGATGGTCATCATAGATGGGCGGCAATTATTGCACATAATGCTTCTAATCCTAAAAAACAAATACCAATGATGGTTAAAGTAATTGATCAAGATATAATTCCATTAGTAAAAATATCAAATGAATTTGCAAAAAAAATTGGTATTCATGCAAAAAAAGGTTAATATTGTGAATAATATTGATGTTTTAATAAAACAATTATTAAATGATATTAATGGTCATTAAATGATATTAAATTATAATATAAAAATTAATATAAAAAAGATAAGTAAAATAAATAATTAAATTTATAATATTATTAAAAATATTATAAGATAAATAAGATAATATATTATTTTGATATTTAATAATAAAATTATTAGTTAAATTATTTAAACTATTAATCATTAACATATTTTTTATTTTATTAACATTATAAATGTTAATGATTAAATTTAATGTTAATGATACAAAATATAAGGATAATAGCAATGACAATACAAATTAATAAAGATAAATTAATATCATATAAAGAAAAAATGGGTGATCTTTGGTTTATAATTTTAGAAAATATGATCAAAAAAACAAATAATAATTTATTTGTTGTTAGTGGTAATTCTAAATTTTATAATGTATCATCTAATAAATATAATCCAATAATTTTAAAAGTACCTAAAATACTAACTATTATAAGTTAGATACCACATACTGAATATTCATAGAAATCTTCACAATAGAAAAAATTTCAAAATGTTTTAATAGATTTTAGATTTGAATTGTTATTTCAAAATGATAAATAGAAATATAAAAAATTTTATTTAGCATATATGTTTGGTGATGGAGTTTATGCTCCATTTTAGAATCATTATATTCATATAACGCGAAATTCTTTAAAAAGATAGAATCCACCACGAAATTCTGATTTAATTTTACCAAAAGATTGGTTAAAATTTGTAAAAATTGTAAAACAAAATTAATAATAAGGAATATATTTATGACAAAAGAAAAAAAAATATTACTTAACTACCTATTAAAATAGTATAAAATTCTTAATTAGAATTTAAATAACCGTTAGTGCGTAATTTAGCTTGAAAAATAGATGAATCATTCAATTGGATCTATGGATAAAAAATCATATCATCATTTTTCACAATATGAATATGATAAATTATTACAATTAATTAAAACATTAATAAAATAGATAGGACCATTAAATAAACAAGATATAATTGATATATTTCATGATAGTAATAAACAAAAATATAAAAATTCTACTATTTATCGAGAAATATCAAAACTTTTAGATAAAATTTATAGTAATATTGTTGATCAATAACATATTTTTTGATTATTAACATTATATTTATTATCGATTAATTTTAATGTTAATGATTAATTATATGAAAAAATATGCTTTAAAATAAAGTGAGTAAACAAAAATGACAATACAAATAAATAAAGATAAATTAGTATCAAACAAATCTAAATTTGATAAATTTTGGTTTAAAATTTTAAATAATTATATTTAATTGGGGAAATAAAATGATGATAAGAGAAAAAAAAATATTACTTAATTATTTATTAAAATAGTATAAACAATCACTTAAATAGTCATCTGATGATGAACTTGAAAATGATATTAAAGAATATTTTAGACTTCAAAAATAGTATTAGACAAAAAGGGCTCTTATACAATAGAAACTTGACGAATTAGAAGCATTAAATAAATCATTAAAAGATAAATTTGAAAAAATTCAAAATTATATGGAAGAAAATAATATTTCATAGAAAAAAGTTAAAAATTGGGTTGCAAGGTTAGTTGTTGTAATAAAATATAAAAGAGTTTCTGCTGATTATAAATAGATATGGGGTGAAGCTCTAAAAAAAGTTAATAAAGCAACAAGAAGGGTTTTATAGTAGATAAAAATTGCTAATGAATAGGCAAAAAGAGCTGCTACAAAAATTGAATTATAGCTTGTTGAAGAAAATATTTTAGATATTGTTAAATCATTATATACTAAATTTGCAGGGTTATTTAAAGCACTTAATGATTATAAAAGGGTAAGTAATTCACTTCCAAAACTTGATATTAAATAAAAATTAAAATGATAAAATTAAAAAAATTACTTTATTAGAATCAATAGAAAAAATTATATTAGTATGCTAAAAGTTTATCATTACAAATAATAAAACGGGGTTTATAGATAATTAAATAGGATTTAAATAAATAGATTTTAAAAATGAAACCAAATTTTGTTATTGATACAATAAATAATAATTCTATTAAATTGGGTAATGGTGCATTTCAATATTATTTTTATGATTATTTTATAGGACAAAAACTTATTCCACCAAATGATTTTAAATAGTGGGAAAAAATAGTTGATAAATAGTTAAATAAATTTATTAATGCAATAAATACTATATTAGATACATCAATTTAGATACCATTTGATATAGATGATTAGATTCAAAATGGTAAAAAATCAACTATAACAATAAAAAATAATCAAACTATTATTTTATCAAAAAATGTTAGTAATTAGGAATAGATATTATATGCAATGAGAGAAATATGGAATATATATATAAAAATAGTTCATCTTAATTGTAAAAAAGCAAATTAGGCATTTTTAAATATAAAAAAATTAAAAAATAAATATAATTATTTTTTTAATCAAGTAAGGAATAAATAATATGAATATAACATTTAAAAAATCAAATTTATATCATGATGATAAAGATTATTTTATTTT